>HLSNC_1000141_pt1 | contig 88131 bp, 84 predicted proteins | sample HotLakmetagenome_2_FD_14041 | JGI IMG/M metagenome (IMG submission 14041)
ACATAGACCCGCCACAGGATCGTCAGCGGCCCCGCCCCCTCGATCCGCGCGGCCTCGTCGAGCTCGCGCGGGACGGTCATGAAGGTCTGGCGGATCAGGAAAACGCCGAACCCCGACGCGACATAGGGCAGCGCGATGGCCGCGATCGTATCGACCAGCCCCAGCGCGCCAATGGTGCGGTAATTCTCGACGATGAGGATGTCGGGCATCACCAGAAGTTGCAGCAACACGAGCGAAAACAGGATGTCGCGCCCCGGAAACCGGTAGCGCGCAAACCCATAGGCGGCCAGCGTGCACAGCACGAACTGGCACACGACGATCCCGGTGACGAGGATGAACGTGTTCAGGAAATATCGCGCGAACGGTGCCGCGTTCCATGCCTTGACGAAATTCTCCAGCGTCAGCGGCGCACTCAGGACGAACCGCGCCTCGTATTCCGACGGATGGACCGCCGTCCAGATCGCATAGACCAGCGGCAAGACCCAGATCAGCGCCAGCACCACCGCGCCGGTGGTCATCAATATGCGGTCGAACCCGGTCATTTGTAATGCACCTTGCGGTCGAACAGGAAGAACTGGCCGATGGCAAACAGCCCCAGCAGCGCCAGCATCACCACCGTCAGCGTCGCGCCATAGGCCGTGTCCCAGAACCGGAACGACGTTTCGTATATGTAATAGAGCAGCAGCGACGACGCGTTGTCCGGCCCGCCACCGGTCAGGATGAAGATGTGATCGACCAGCCGGAAGGCATTTATCACCGCGTTGACCGACACGAAAAGCGTGGTCGGCATCATCATCGGAAAGGTGATGCGGCGAAAGATCGTCCAGCCGCCCGCACCCTCGATCCGCGCCGCCTCGGCCAGTTGCGGCGGAATCGCCTGCAAGGCGGCGAGGTAGAAGATCATGAAGAACCCCGCCTCCTTCCAGATCGACACCACGATGATCGCCCCCAGCGCCGTGTCGGGACTGCCCAGAAGGTTGCTCTGGCCACGGCCGAAGGCGCCCAGCACCTGGTCGATCAGGCCAAAGCCCGGCGTGTAGAAAAACAGCCAGATGTTCGCCACGGCGATCAACGGCAGAACCGTCGGCGTGAAATAGGCCATGCGCACCAGCGACCGCCCCGCAAAGGCGCGATTGACGAACAGCGCCATGGCGATGCTGAGCGCGATGGAAACCGGGATCGTGCCCAGCGCGAACCACAGGTTGTTGACCAGCACCTTCCAGAATACCGGATCACCGATCAGCCGCTCGTAATTGTCCAGCCCCACGAATTGCGACGGGCGCCGCCCGCGCGGGGTCGACTGGAAGCTGTTCCAGATCGTCGTGATCGCGGGAATATGCGTGAACAGAAAGATGAACGCCAGCGCGGGCAGCAACAGCAACCAGCCATGTATCCATTGGCGCGACAGCATCGGCGCATCCTCTTTCTCAAGGGAAAACGGGCGGACCACAACGGCCCGCCCGCATGGGGCTCACTCAGCGATAGGCGGCCAGGATCGCATCGGCCTGCGCCTGTGCCTCGGCCAGGGCCTCGTCGGCCGGCTTTTCCCCGGTGATCGCTGCGGCCAGCGCATCGTTGAAGATCTGCGTGATGCGCTGGTTCTCATAGGTCGAAAGCTCGGCCACCGCATGTTCGAGCTGATCGCGCGCCACCAGAACGGCGGGGAACTCCTCGGCATAGGCTTTCATCGTGTCGGTTTCCCACGTCGCCGGGCGCGGCGCGACATAGCCGGTGGCCATGGTCCACTTGGCCGATTGCTCCGGCCCGGTGATCCACTTGATGAAATCCACCGCCGCGGCAAGCTCTTCATCGCTCGATCCCTCGAACAGGTAGAAATTGCCGCCCCCCGTGGGCGCGCCCCGACGCTTGTGCGCAGGCAGCATCGCGACACCGAAATCAAACGGCGCATTGTCGCGCACATTGGTCAGATTGCCGGTCGTGGTCCACATCATCGCGGTCTGGCCTTCAAAGAACGCCTTGGGCGTGGCGCCCCATTCCACGATGCCCGGCTCCATCACCCCGTGCTCGGTCGAAAGCGACACCAGGTATTCCAGCGCCTCGACTACCGCCGGGTCGTCGAAATTGGTCTCGTTGCCGTCCGAATTGGCCAGGATCACGTCGTTTTGCGTGGTCAGCCCCTGGAACAGCCAATAGGGAAAGCCCGAGGTCGGGATACGCACGCCCCATTGCTCGACATTGCCACTGTCATCCTTCCTGGTGAGGGCCTTGCCCATCTCGACCATCTCCTCCCAGTTGGCGGGCGGCGTTTCGGGGTCGAGCCCGGCCTCGGCAAAGGCTTCCTTGTTCCAGTAAAGCACCGGCGTCGAGCGCTGGAACGGGATGCCATAGGTCTTGCCGCCGGTCTGGCTGTTTTCCATGAAGGCCGGATAGAAGCTGTCGAGCCAGGCGCGATCTTCCTCGGTCGTGATGAAATCGTCGAACGACAGGATCAGCCCCTCGTCGAGCAGGGTGAACATGTCCACGGCAAGCGCAACCGAAAGCTGCGGCGCGTTGCCGCCGCGGGCGGCGGTGATCACCTTGGTGATCGTGTCCTGGTAGGTGCCGGCATAGACCGCGTCGATATTCACATCGGGGTTTTCTTCCAGGTATTCATCGGTGAGCGACTGGATCACCTCGGCCGCACCGCCGCCCACGGCGACGGGGAAGTAGAATTGCAGGTCGACGGCACGCGCCGGTGACGTCATGGTGATGGCAAGCGCGGCAGAAGCGGCCGCGCCCTTCAGGATATTGGCAAGCATTGTCATGGTGTCCTCTGGTTGATGACAGGCGCCTCCGCGCCCCGGGTGGCCACCGAGAAACCGGTTCGGGCCAACAACGATGCCGGATCGGGTGTCGCAAGGCGTGCGCCCGTTCCCGCATCGAAGACGTGAAACTCATCTGCCGCGACCGAAACCGCGACCGTGCTGCCGACCTCGGGCATGGCATGGCCCGGCACCCGCATCTGCGCCGGGGCCTCGCCGATCCGCCCCTGCACCAGCGCATCCGCGCCAAGGTATTCCACGCCGGTCACGCGCATCTCGAACGTGCCCGCGCCATGGGCCGGGTGCATCGCCTCGGGGCGGATGCCCACCTGAACCGCCACGCCCAGCGCGCGTTCCAGCCGCAGCCCTGCCTGCCCGAACGCCGCCGCCGGGATCAGGTTCATCGGCGGTGTGCCGATAAAGCGCGCCGCAAAGGTCGTGGCGGGCCGTTCATACAATTCCGTCGGCGTGGCCGCCTGCTCGACCCGCCCGGCATTCATCAGCACCACCCGGTCGGCCATGGTGATCGCCTCGACCTGGTCATGGGTGACGTAGAGCATGGTAAAGCCCAGCTCGCGCTGCAGCGCGCGCAGCTCGGTGCGCATGGTCTGGCGCAGCTTGGCATCGAGGTTCGACAACGGCTCGTCCATCAGGCAGATCGAGCGCTCGGCGATCACCGCGCGCCCCAGTGCCACGCGCTGCTGTTGCCCGCCCGACAGCGCGGAGGGCTTGCGCTCAAGCAACGCCTCCAGCCCCAGAAGATGCGCCACGCGCTCCAGCCGCGCCTGCCGCTCGGAGCGTTTGACCCCGCGGGTGCGCAGGCCGAAGATGATGTTCTCGGCCACGCTCAGATGCGGGAACAGCGCATAGGACTGGAACACCATCGACAGGTCGCGCTTGTCGGCGGGCCGGTCGGTCACGTCCTCTTCGCCGATCATCACCCGCCCCGCGCTGGCCTGTTCCAGCCCCGCCACGATGCGCAGCAGCGTGGACTTGCCACATCCCGACGGCCCGAGAAGCGCGGTAAAGCTGCCGGGCGCGACATCGATATGAACCTGGTCGAGCGCAACCGTGTCATCCCATCGCTTGACGATGGACTCGAGCCGGATCGCCCGCCCGCGCGCAGTGAATCCCGGACTCATGCGTTCTCCTCCGCGATGGTGAAGCGAACACCTTGCGCCGCGATCTCCCGGGCCAGGGCCGCGGGCGGCGCGACATCACAGATCACCTCGTCCACATCCGCGATATGGCCACCGCGCACATGGGCGGCGCGGCCGAACTTGCTGCCATCCAGCAACAGGACCGAGCGGCGGCAATGCCGGAGAATGGCCATGCGCGCGGCCACCTCGTCCTCGGTGAAATCCAGCAACGTGCCGTCGGCATCCACGCCCGCCACGCCGAACAGCCCGATATCCACCTGGTAGCGCGCAAAGAACGCCTCGACCTGGCTGCCCAGAACATCGCGATCCCCCGGTCGCACCATGCCGCCCGCGATGTGAACGGCCCAGCCTTCGCACTCGCAGGCGAACAGCGCGATATTGAGGTTGTTGGTCATCACCGTCAGATCAGTCTTGTCGTGCAGGGCCTGAACCGCGAATTCAGGCGTGGTCCCGATCGACACGGCCAGCGACAGGCCCGGCTCGACCCGTGCGGCGAAACACGCCGCGATGCGACGCTTGGCAGGGGCATTGAGCGTGCGTCGCGCCCCATAGCCCAGGTTGTCGCCGCGCGGCGCCTCGACCCCGCCATGGACCCGGCGCAGCACGCCGGCCTCGCACATCGCGTTCACATCGCGCCGGACGGTCTGTGGCGAAACGCCGTAGATCTCGGCCAGCCGCTCGATCGAGACGTGTTGCGCGTCCTGCACCTTGCAGAGCATGTCGCGCTGCCGATCCGATAAGCGTATCGCCGTCCAGTCCATGAACACACATCCCGTTCAACCGCTTTCTGGACGACCGGTCTCATGTTCATATGAACTTTGGGGAACATTCACATGAACCCTTTGTGAAACATCCGTCCGGTGCGTTCACACCCCGCGCGGCCATCGCGGCGCCAACACCCGGCAGCCGCACGGCAGCCGGGCGGCAGCCGGATGTCACCCCCCCGAATCCGGCCGATGCGCCGCGTTAACGCTTTGTGGCCGATTGTGGCAAAATGTGGCAAAATCACGGCACGCGGGCGTCGCGAAACCCATGCGCCGCCTGAATGGCGCAAGGCTTTCCGCATGGCTCCAGGCTCGAATATGGGCCGACAGCTCCGTGAAAACGCACGTCTGCGGCACGTGGGACGGCCTGAAACATGCGGATTTGCTTGGACAATCCGCAGCCATCTGCGGAAATGGCCCGGCAATTAAGACAATATTGCCCTTATTGTCTCGCAAAAATCCACAATTCGCACAAAATACGTCCTTAATTTCCTGCTCAATTTAGAACGAACTGATGGCCGGAGGATTCCACCATGACGAGCAGAGCCAACAGTACGATTGCGGCGCTTTGCTACGCCACCCCGTCAAAACTCGACTTCACGGTTCTCGCAGCCGAGTTGGAAGAGGCATTGCGAAGCAACCCTGCGCTCGATGTACGGGTGTCGTCACAGTATGACGACTTCATCTTCCTTGACCTTTCGGGGCTGCGCATCTGCCTCGCCTTCTGCGATTTCACGAAGGAATTCAAGCATGTCGAGGCGCTTCGCCCCTATGCAGAATGTCTCGTGATGGCCGTTGGCACGCGTGAGGACATGCCCAGCGACGGCCCCCTTTTCGAACGGCGCAACTTTGTGTTCGACGGGTTGGTCGAGCGGGTCGAAAGCCACCACCCCCCGGATCGGTTCCTGCGGATCGAACTCGTCGAGGCCTTTTCAGAGGATCTCTACGACGCAGTCATCGATCACATCTGGCAAGTGCTGCAAGACGAAACCGACGAGGCGCATGTCCGGGCGGAGCCCGAGATCAGCCCCGAGATCACAGCCGCTTCATCTTCCAACCCGTACAGCGAGGAAGAAAAGCCCAGGAAAGCGCATGTAAGCCCCGTCACGGACATCATGCCCGATGATGTTCTCGATGATCTGGCACGGCGCTATGACGCCGAGCGAAGCAACCGTGCGGCCGGCTCCTCCTATGGCGCAGCCAGCTTGAACACAGTGGAAACGCCCAAGGCGGAACCCGAGCACCCGCGTATCCGCCCAACCCATCCGGCGATCAACGCGGATCGCGCCAGGTCACGCACAAGGCCCAATCGGCCCAGGACGGCGCCGCAACGCGACAAGGTCTGGCTGGAAAACGCACGGCTGAGGATGGCGCTCTATCCGCCCGAGGATGAACTGCCACAACCGCAACAGGCAAAACCCCTTGTGCATCGTGCCGCGATCCACTCGATGAACGCATCGGTCATCGCGTTTTCGCTGCCGCTGGGCGCAGCTGTTCTGACCTATACGATCCTCGGTCGCGAGAGCTTTGAATTCAGCGGTCGCATGGCGGCGCTGACCGGGTTCATCATGGGAACCTCGCAAACCCAGCTGGGCGCTCAGCTTCTGTCTGCTTTCGTCTGACGCAACATCGCGCTCGAGCGTGCGGGATCTCGCGATCCCGCACGATCAACTGCCGAACATCGACGCAAGCTGCTCCATTTGATCTTCGCTCAGCCGGTCGCGCCCCTGCGCATAGTTTCGGGCATTCATCTCGTAAAACCTTGCGTTTCCGATGTTCTTTGCCCCACAATCCCGCGTTGCGATCTGTTTGGCCGGCACCCCGGCAATGACCGAGTTTGCCGGAAAGTCCGCATTCTCGGTCACAATCGAATGACCCGCCACGATCGAATTGGCCCCGATCCTTGCCCCGTCCATGATCGTGGCGTTGATTCCGATCAGGCAACGGTCGCCGATTTGACAACCGTGCAGCGTGACATGATGCGTGATCGAGCAATCCTCGCCCACGATGGTCGGCGTGAACGCGCCCACATGGATCATCACGAAATCCTGGACATTGCTGCGCGCTCCGATGCGGATCTCGTGCATTTCGGCCCGGGTCACGACATTGGGCCAGATTGACGCGCCAGGCCCGATATGGACCTTGCCGTAAAGCTGCGCCGAAGCGTGCACCAGCGCAGGTTCATCCAGCACCACGTCCTTGCCGATATGACCCATGCCACTCTCCTCCATTGATCCTTGCCTCAGGCTGCACGTAACCCCATCCCAAGGTCAAGTAGCGCTGGGCGAACGCTTTTCCTTTGCGGGCCAGCTTGCGCCCGGCTAATCTCGAAGCGGAATGGGACAGTTTCCGGGGGTATCCATGCGTCTGCCTGCGGCCTTGAAGGCCACCGCCCTGTCCGGTGTCGTTCTTGTTCTTGGCGGGGCAGCTCTCGCCGTCGAGTGCGGCAACACGGCAAGCGGTTTCGAGCAATGGAAATCAGGATTCACAAGCGATGCCGAACGCGCGGGTGTCGGCCCTGCGGGACTTCAGGCGCTGGCCAAGACCCGTTATGCCGGTCCGACAATCGCCGCCGACCGCAATCAGAAGAGCTTTCGCTACAGTCTCGAGAAATTCATGCAGATACGTGGCGCCAGCACCATTATCGCGCAGGGCCGCAACAAAAAGTCACGCAATGCCGCATTTTACCAGTCGCTCGAACGGATTTACGGCGTGCCGGCGGGGATATTGATAGCAATTCATGGAATGGAAACGGCCTTTGGCAGCTTCATGGGTGATTCAAGCGTGGTCTCGGCCATCGTCACGCTGGCCTACGACTGCCGCCGCTCGGATTTCTTCCGCCCTCATGCCATAGGGGCGCTCAGGATGGTCGACACCGGGTCGATCACCCCCGCCACCAAGGGCGCCAAGCATGGTGAGTTGGGCCACACCCAGTTCCTGCCGGGCAACGCGCTCGAATACGGGGTGGACGGCAACGGCGATGGGCGGATCGATTTCTACAACCAGGTGGACGCGCTGGCCTCGACCGCCAACTACCTGCGCGCCAAGGGTTGGAAACCGGGCCAGCCCTATCACAAGGGCACCCACAACTATGCCGTGCTGAAGGAATGGAACGCGGCCTCGGTCTATCAGGAAACGCTCTCGATCATGGGTGCGCAAATCGACCGTTAGTGTTCGTTGCCCGATACACAGTCCAGCATCCGGCCAACCACACAATCGCATGGCGTCAACGAGCGCGGGGCAACAATGCTGCGGAGCTGTGCTTCTGGAAACGCGCGAAGGGAGAGCATCGGTCCAGGAGGAAGGCCCAGCAGGCGCGCTCAAATCCCCGGCACATCCGTTCGCGCCAGGACGTATGTATGAATGCCGAACACCACCGAGCGGCTGTTCGGCAGTCGGCGGATGGTCTGCATCTCGGAGCGAAGGTAGCGCGCATGCGCCGGATCTACCCTGTCGCGCCTTTCGCCCTCACGTCGGGGCTGATGCAGGGCCGGATCATCATACCAAAGCGCGTTGAACCGCCATAGCGGACGCTCAGGGCGCACTCCGTCAAACAATCGCTGTACCCGCCGCGCGACATTGTCGTCATAGCTCTCGACAGGAATGTGAATTCCCACAAGCGGGCGCCGAAATTTCTCGTCCAGCGACCAACTGGCCGGAAAACACAGCACCGCGCCCAGCAGCACATGCTCTTCGCCGCGCTTGTCGAGAATGCAGAAATCCTCCTGCACCAGTCGTCCCAGCGTGGCCATCGGATCGCCCCGGTCGATCCTGACATGCCTGCCGTCGGGGGGTGTCACCGCATCACCCACGCGCTGGTACTGCCCGGTGCCCAGGACCTGCGCCAGCACCAGGTCAAGCAGTTCTTCAGCCGCGGACCGTGCGCTTTCATCGAGCGCGATCACCGCCGCACGGTGTCCGGAGATCAGCCGTTCACGCTCAACCATCTGTTCGGCAAAAGCCTCGTCCACCCGAAGCCAGTCACGCGGTTCGAGCGGTGCAATGCCAGGCAAGGGGCGCGGGGCGTTCACGTCATAGGGAATGGTACGTTGCAGGATCATGCGCCGTGAGTAGCCCGTTCCAAGATCGGCGCCAAGCCCCGGAACGCCCGTTCATATCACTATACCAGACCCGGCCCTATCGCAGACACCTTTGCTCACAGCAACGTCATCTGCATGAAACATGGCTTGCACCGCGCCGAACCCTCACCCACCCTTGCACCAAACCGATCAACCATTCGCGAAAGGACCACCCCATGCCCAGCGAGAAGATCACCTTCACCGGTCACGATGGGCATGACCTTGCCGCACGGCTCGACCGGCCATCGGGGCCGCACCTGGCCACCGCGCTCTTTGCGCATTGCTTTACCTGCTCCAAGGACATCCCCGCCGCGCGGCGCATCGCGCAGCGCCTCAACGCGGCGGGAATTGCGGTGCTTCGCTTCGATTTCACCGGTCTGGGCCATTCCGAGGGCGAGTTTGCCAACACCTCCTTCGCCACCAATCTCACCGACCTCAAGGCAGCCGCTACATGGCTGTCGGAAAACGACATGGCCCCTGACCTGCTCATCGGCCATTCGCTGGGCGGGGCGGCAATGCTTGCGGCGGCGGGCGACATCCGGTCGGCGCGTGCTGTCGCCACCATCGGCGCGCCTTTTGATCCCGCACATGTCACGCATCATTTCTCGGACAGGATAGACACGATTTGCCGCGAGGGTGAGGCTGAGGTCGACCTCGGAGGGCGGCCCTTCATCATCAGCCGCGACTTCATCGAGGACATCTCGTCGCGCAACCTCGCCCATGCGGTCGAAAACCTAAAACGCGCGCTTCTCATCCTGCACGCACCGCGCGACACCGTGGTAGGCATCGACAACGCCGCCGACATCTTCAAGGCCGCCAAGCATCCCAAGAGTTTCGTGACGCTCGACGATGCCGATCACCTGATCTCCGACGCCTCTGATGCCGAATATGCTGCCGGCGTCATCGCCGCCTGGGCCACGCGCTACCTGGAAATCAAACACCCCGCCCCGCCTCCAGGCGCGCCCGAAGGCGTGACACGCGTCTCGGAATCCGACCCCGAGGGTTTCTTGCAAGACATCACCTCGGGCCCGCGCCATCACGTGCTGGCCGACGAACCAGAATCATATGGCGGCACCAACCGCGGCATGTCTCCCTACGGGTTTCTTGCCTCGGGTCTTGGGGCCTGCACCTCGATGACGATCCGCATGTATGCCCGCCGCAAGGGCTGGCCGCTCGACCATGTGCAGGTGGATGTTTGCCATGACAAAGTGCATGCTCAGGACGCAGGCTCGGCCGAGAAATCCGAAAAGATCGACTCTTTTCGTCGCGAAATCACCCTCACCGGCAATTTGAGCGAGGAGCAGCGCCAGCGGCTTCTCGAGATCGCAGATAAATGTCCGGTGCATCGCACGCTGGAACGCAGCTCGGAAATTGTCACCACCCTGACCGATTCGGCGTGACAGATGTGGCCGGATCGACGCGGCCACCCCGCGAGTCCGCTCAGTCCGGCCCTTACACGTCTGGCTTGACGCAGATCAAGGCGCGGCCCACGCCCGGCCGACATGCTGGGCCATCGGGTCCGGCCTTGTCGTTCAAATGCCGGCCCATCAGTTCGGAGGAACCCATGGGACTCTTTTCCAGAATTTCGCAAAGCGCCGATCTCGTGCACGGCATGGCCGCACGTCTGGGGGCGGATGTCACCAACCCGATCCTGCGCAACCCGGATCAGGGAGCGCTTGATTTCCGGGCGATGATCCTGCGCTGTTCGGCCTGCACCGATCAGGTTGGCTGCGCGAATCTTCAGGCGCGCTGCACTCATCTTGAAAACGCGCCCGCCTACTGCCTGAACAAGGCTGAGTTCGACCCGCCTACCACCTGAGGCGTGCGACATTGGCGGCAACGGACCTCCACTCGATCATCTGCGCCTTGGTGGTTAAGGCATGGGATCGGCGGCGGCACAGCGTATTGCCACATCCCGGCCAACCGTGCCTTGTGATCGCGTCGTCTCCGGTCTATCACCGCGGCAAATGACCCAACCGCGAGACACCTGTCGATGATCCCCCGCTATGCCCGCCCCGAGATGACCGCCATCTGGGAGCCCGCCACCAAGTTCCGCATCTGGTACGAGATCGAGGCCCATGCCTGCGACGCGCAGGCCGACCTGGGCGTGATCCCGCGCGAGAACGCCGAGGCGGTGTGGAAAGCGAAGGACGTCGAATTCGACGTCGCCCGCATCGACGAGATCGAGGCCGTCACCAAACATGACGTAATCGCCTTCCTTACTCACCTTGCCGAGATCATCGGCAATGACGCAGCCCGCTTTGTTCATCAGGGCATGACCAGTTCCGACGTGCTCGATACCACGCTCAACATCCAGCTGGTGCGCGCCGCCGACATCCTGCTGGTCGATCTCGACAAGGTGCTGGCCGCTCTGAAGCAACGCGCCTACGAGCACAAGGACACGGTACGCATCGGGCGCAGCCACGGCATCCACGCCGAGCCCACCACGATGGGGCTGACCTTCGCGCGGTTCTATGCCGAGATGGACCGCAATCGCAATCGGCTCGAAAAGGCCCGTTGGGAAATCGCCACCGGCGCGATTTCCGGCGCGGTCGGCACCTTCGCCAATATCGACCCTGCGGTCGAAGAGCATGTCTGCGCCAAGCTGGGTTTGCGGCCCGAACCGATCTCGACCCAGGTCATTCCACGCGATCGCCACGCGATGTTCTTTGCCACGCTGGGCGTGATCGCCAGCAGCATCGAGAACATCGCCATCGAGATTCGACACATGCAGCGTACAGAGGTTCTGGAGGCCGAGGAGTTCTTTTCCAAGGGCCAGAAAGGCAGTTCGGCCATGCCGCACAAACGTAACCCGGTGCTGACCGAGAACCTCACCGGGCTGGCGCGGCTGGTGCGCATGACTGTGATCCCGGCGATGGAGAACGTGGCGCTCTGGCATGAACGCGACATCTCGCATTCCTCGGTCGAACGCGGCATCGGGCCCGACGCCACCGTAACACTCGATTTCGCGCTCAACCGGCTGGCCGGCGTGATCGAAAAGCTCGTGGTCTATCCCGAGACGATGCGGGAGAACATGGACAAGTTCAAGGGCCTGGTGATGAGCCAGCGCGTGTTGCTTGCGCTCACCCAGGCCGGCGTGAGCCGCGAGGACGCCTATCGCCTGGTTCAACGCAATGCGATGAAGGTCTGGGAAAGGGGCGCGGATTTCCGCGAGGAACTGCTCGCCGACGACGAGGTGCGCGCCGCTCTTTCCGAGGCCGATATCAACGAGAAGTTCGACCTTGGCTATCACACTAAGCATGTCGACACGATCTTTGCCCGGGTGTTTGGCAGCCAGAAGGATTGACGCCGACCTCTCTCCGATCAACCCGCCTAGAGCCCGACCTACGGGCCATCGTCATTACAATCTGCATCATTCCAAGGCAGAACCGAGCGTTTTGCCTGATAAACAGGCTGGGCTGCAATCCGAGAGGCGTTACGCCTGCAAAGGCGAAGAGCGGCTGCGAGTCTCACAGTTTCGTGATCTTGGGGACGCGTGCATCATGTTAGCCTTTTGCCATCAGCGGGAAAGGATATCAGCATGCAAAAAAAACTCACACTCGCCGTCGTCGCGCTAGTTCTTGCGCCGGGCCTCGCGTCGGCCATGTGTTCGCGCGATCATGACAAGGCCATGACCTGTGCCGAAGGCTCGGTCTACAACCCTGAAACAGGAAGCTGCGTTCCGCAGACGACAAGCTGACAGGACGCGGCAACCCACGATCCGGCGCTCCGGTACATGATATTGCAATTGGGCTTTGAGCGTCGCTCGGCCTGTTCCGGTTCAGCGTTTGTTAACGGGTCAACCGGTAGCCTGTCCGTGAAGCGATTTTACCGGACAGTGCCATGCCGACGAAATATCTGACGCCGCTCACTCCACCAAAGGCCGCAAATGGTCCTGGTATCGCGTCGCAACATTCACAGGAAATGGAGTCGAGCGTCACCGCGCTGACACGACGACAAAAGGCCGCGATAATTGTCCGTTTCCTGATACAGGAGGGCGCGGACATTCCGATCGACGCTCTGCCTGACGACCTGCAATTGGCTCTTACACAGCAGATCGGCGCCATGCGCTATGTCGATCGCGACACGCTGGCCGCAGTGATCACCGAATTTGCAGACGAGCTCGACCGGATGGGGCTGATCTTTCCGGGTGATTTGGCCGGCGCGCTCACCGCACTCGACGGGCGCATATCACCCCAAACCGCGGCGCGCCTGCGCAAAGAGGCCGGAGTGCGCCAGATCGGTGATCCATGGGCGCTTATCCGGGCACAGGAGGTCGACGCACTGCTGCCCATTCTCATTCGCGAGAGTACGGAAGTCTCCGCCATCCTCCTGTCGAAACTTCCCGTGGCCAAGGCCGCCGAGCTGCTTCATCGCTTACCCGGGGCACATGCGCGCCGCATTACCCATGCGATCACCCTTACCGGGAGTGTCAGGCCCGACACCGTCGATCGCATCGGCTTGTCGCTTGCCGCCGAATTCCAGATCCGGCCTGACCTCGCCTTTGATGAGGATCCGGTAGAACGGTTGGGCGCCATTCTCAATATCTCACCTGCCGATACTCGGAACCAGGTGCTTACCGGACTGGACGAAGATGATGCCGAATTCTCGCAAAAGCTGCGCAAGGCGATCTTCACCTTCGCTCATATCTCCGCGCGCGTCGCGCCGACCGACATTCCAAGGGCCGTGCGGGAGATCGAACAACCCCGTCTCGTCATTGCGCTTGCTCATGCACTGGCGGCGAAGGATGATCTCGCCACCACGGCCGAGTTCATTCTTGGCAATATCCCCAAACGCATGGCCGAAACCCTGCGGGAAGAAGTCGGCGAGGTCGGCAGCGTAAAGCCGAAAGAGGGCGAAGCGGCGATGAACGAACTGGTCGGCGCAATCCGTGCACTCGAAATGGCCGGGGAAATCAGTCTCAGGACCGCCGATGACGACGACGAGGTAGAAATCGATTGACCAGACCCCCTCACCAACTGGCTGGGGTCAGGCGTCCAGTTCCGCGTCCCAGTAGAGAAAATCCAGCCAACTGTCATGCAGATGGCCGGGCGGGAATTTGCGGCCCAGGTTGCGCAATTCCTCGGCACCGGGCATACGGGGTGGCTTTTGCAGACTCATCCGCGCCTCGCGCAGGCTTTTCGACCCTTTCTTGAGATTGCAACTGCTGCATGCAGCGACCACGTTCTGCCAACTGGTCACGCCCCCAGCCGCGCGCGGCACGACGTGATCAAAGGTCAGGTCACCCTTTGCCCCGCAATACTGACAGCGGAATTCGTCCCGCAGAAAAAGATTGAAGCGCGTGAAGGCCACGCGCTTCCTTGGTCTGACATAATCCTTCAGAACCACGACCGAGGGCACCCTTATCTCTGTACTGGGGGACCGGACCACGTGGTCGTATTCCGCAACAATATCCACCCGATCCAGCCAGGCCGCCTTGACCGCTTCCTGCCACGGCCAAAGACTCAGCGGGTAATAGGACAAGGGACGATAGTCAGCATTCAGCACCAAGGCCGGAAACTGCTTGAGTGCGCCAGGTTGCCTTACGAATTCACTTCTGAAGTCTCCATCCATGTCCTTACCGCCCGACCCCTGCGGGCGTTGCCATCCGCCCCCGTCATTGCGTTTACTATATATCGTGGAAGAAACCCTGCAAGCCCCACGATATCGGGTTGTCGCCCAAGAGATAATTCGATGATGCAACAGCGGCATTACAATCGCAAATCATGGGACAAGCAATTGAATCTGGGCAATAATCTTGTGGTCAACGCTCGCACCCGGAATCTCGGAGGCTAACCATGTGCATATCAACCGGACCTTCGAAAATGATGCCCCGGCAGAATCGCACCGTCCACGCAACGACGAGCCCGCGCCTATAAATCAGTCCGAATTGCGCTGCGCTTCTATCTCACGCCACCTGCGGACATTCTCGTTGTGCTCTTCCAGCGTCTCTGCAAAGGCATGGCCACCCGTGCCATCAGCGACGAAAAAGACATAACTCGTATCGTCAGGGTTCAAGGCAGCCTCGATGCTCGCCCGGCCCGGATTGGCGATCGGCGTCGGCGGCAACCCGTCGATCACATATGTGTTCCATGGCGTCTCACCGCGCAATTCGCTTTGCCGCAAGCCGCGGTCCAGAATGTTCTGCCCGTTGGTTATGCCATAAATCACGGTCGGATCAGTCTGAAGCCGCATGCCGCGGTTGAGCCGGTTGATGAACACGCTCGCCACTTGGCGGCGCTCGTCGGGCACACCGGTCTCCTTCTCGATGATCGACGCCAGGATCAAGGCTTCTTCCGGCGTCTCGATCGGCAATCCTTCGGCCCGGTTCTGCCACGCCTCTGTCAGGATCGCCTCCTGCGCGGCCGTCATCCGCGCGATAAGATCAGGGCGTGCATCGCCGACTTGCACATCGTAACTGTCTGGCGCAAGGCTGCCCTCTGCCGGCATCTCGTCGATCGTACCCTCGAGCACATCGATCTGAGCCAGCGCATTGACGACATGCCAGCTAGTGACACCTTCAGCCAATGCCACGCGATAGCGCGTATCGGCGCGTTCCCGGACCTCGACATATGACGACGGTGGCTCGTCTGACGACGGCTCGAAACTGGTTTTTTCCTCGAACCGGCTGGTCACGGGATCCAATTCGCGCACCTGTACTGTCGACCGCGTCACCCCGATCCGATAGACCACCTCGGTGCCACAGGTCGACGCCCCGCTGCGGGTTATGATATCCGCGATCTCGGCCATCGATGAACCCGCGGGCACCAGAAAGCTGCCCGCCTTGAGCTGCGATGCCTTGTCGGCGTAATCCATGCCGAGGCGAAAGATCGTGCCGGAGGAGACTGCACCCTCTTCCTCTAAGGCACGCGAGACGCGAGTGACATTGCTACCCGGCTCGACTCGCAAGCAAACCGGCTCTTCCAATGGCCCTTCGGACACATACTGGTTCTGACCCCACAAGATCACACCGCCCAGAAGGAAGGCACCCACGATCAACAGCGTAATCGCGTTCGAGGCGATGTGTCGCCACATGGATCAGACCTTTCTGAATATCACGCTGGCATTGGTACCGCCAAATCCGAAGCTGTTTGACAGCGCCACGTTCACCTCGCGCGGGCGCTTGGCGTTCGGGGCCAGGTCAATCGGGGTTTCAACCGCCGGATTGTCGAGGTTGATGGTGGGCGGCGCCACCTGATCACGAATCGCCAGAATCGAGAAGATGGCCTCGATCGCACCGGCCGCACCCAACAGGTGCCCGGTCATCGACTTGGTCGAGGACATCGTGACCTTGCCCGCCGCATCACCCAACAGTCGCTCGACCGCGGCCAGTTCGATTACGTCGGCCATCGTCGATGTGCCATGCGCATTGATATAATCGAGCGCAGCCGGTTCCAGCCCTGCATCCCTGAGCGCCGCAGTCATCGACCGGAATCCGCCATCGCCATCCTCGCTGGGAGCGGTGATGTGATAGGCATCGCCCGAAAGCCCGTAGCCAGCAACCTCAGCATAGATCGTGGCGCCGCGCGCTTTGGCGTGTTCGTATTCCTCGAGCACGACCACGCCCGCCCCCTCGCCCATCACGAACCCGTCGCGATCGGCATCATAGGGGCGGCTCGCCGCCTCGGGGTCGTCGCTGCGCTTGGTCGAAAGCGCCTTGCAGGCGTTGAACCCGGCAATCCCGATCTCGCAAATTGCCGCCTCGGCCCCGCCTGCAATCATCACATCGGCATCCCCGTATTTGATCAGCCGCGCGGCATCACCGATCGCATGCGCGCCGGTCGAACAGGCCGTCACCACCGCATGGTTCGGCCCCTTGAACCCGTAGCGGATGCTCACCTGCCCAGAGATCAGGTTGATCAACGCGCCCGGAATGAAGAAGGGCGAGACCCGCCGCGGCCCCTTTTCGGCCATCAGAAGGGTTGTCGCCTCGATGCTCTTCAACCCACCGATACCTGAACCGATCATCACGCCGGTACGCAGGCGGGCCTCTTCGTCTTCGGGCATCCAGTTCGCATCCCTGACCGCCTGATCGGCGGCGGCAATGCCGTAAAGGATGAAATCGTCGATCTTGCGCCGCTCCTTGACGTCGCAATGGGCATCGGCGTTGAATGTCCCATCATTGCCATCGCCATGCCGGACCTCGCAGGCATAATCGGTCGTCACACGCGACGTGTCGAACGCGGTAATCTTGCCCGCCCCGGATTGCCCATCCAGAATACGGTTCCAGCTTTCCTCGACTCCAGACGCCAGCGGGGTAACAAGCCCCAATCCGGTGACAACCACTCGACGCATGAGAATGCCCTTCCCCAAACGGATTTCTTTCGCCGCTGTTTACGCGGCTTGAACAATCTCGGCAAGAGCCACGGCCGGAGCTTGGCGGATTTCGCCGCCCGTTCGTCAGATGAACCTTGCCACCTCGCCGGGTTCCGGCCGCGCGATTTCGAGCGCTTCGGTCAAGTCGACATCGCGTGCGAACAGAGCCCGTCCAACCAGCACACCGGAGATATTGGGCACGTATTTAAGGCGCGAAATATCGTCGATTTCGCGCACGATCCCGCTTGCAATAACCGGGTGGCGCGTCTGTCCGGCCAGCCCGGTCAGTACACCCAGGCTCGCATCCGGTTCGTCGATATCACTGTCGATATCGGTGATCAGCACCCCGGCCAGCGGACTGTTCGCGTACGATGCCAGGAAATCCTCGGGCGCGATCGCGGAAGGCGTGGTCCAGCCATCTGTCATTAGCTTTCCCTGATGGATATCGAGTGCCACAACGATCTGGTCCGGATAGCGATCCGCCAGGAACTTGACTGTATCGGGATCACGCGTTGGCAGCGTTCCCAGCACGATCCGACCCGCGCCACGGTCGATCCAGCTTTCGACACGCTCGCGCGACCTGAAGCCCCCCGCCAATTGCACTGGGACTCGGGCGCGCAGGATGATCGTTTCGATCAGCGCATCATTGTTGCCACTGCCCGCCACCGCGTCGAAATCGGTAACATGGATCCACTCCGCTCCCGCTCCGGCCCAGGCGATGGCGGTCTCGACCGGATCGACATGGTAAATGGCCGGCTCTTCGAGACGCCCGCGGTGAAGTGTGACGCATGTGCCGCCCTTGAGTTCCATCGTGGGGCAAATGATCATTGTGGAGTCCTCGGGTTTGGTGCCTGAGCATGCAGGCTTCGCCAGACCCTAACTCTTACCATATTCTGCGACTCGCTTCGAATCGACAGATTGCCGTCCGAATCCGCCCGCCGGTTCGGTTTCCGGGACGGACGCCAACGAAAACGCCCCCACCGAACCGGCGGGGGCGCATGATGTCATTCTGTCCGAATAACGGATCAGGCGGCGTCGGAGATGAACTTCACCGCGTCGCCAAAGGTCTGGATGGTCTCGGCGGCATCATCCGGAATCTCGATGCCGAACTCTTCCTCGAAGGCCATGACCAGCTCGACCGTGTCGAGGCTGTCCGCGCCCAGATCGTCAATGAACGAAGCGTTCTCGACAACCTTGTCTTCTTCCACACCGAGGTGCTCCACAACGATTTTCTTCACGCGGTCAGCGACGTCGCTCATGTCATAGTCCTCATAAGTTCAGGGCCACTCGGCCCGGTTCTTGCCCTCGCCCCTCGGGGTCGTCGGTTCCATGGTGTCCCGCTTTCGGAACTGTCCAGCTCCGTCTTTCCCCCGCCTCCCGGAAGGGTCGAAACGAAACTGATCCGCCCCCGTTTGAACGGAGACACAAAGTGAATCTGCGCCGCCTATAGCATATGAAAACACGAACGCAAACGCTTTCAAGCCTCCGCATGAGTGGCCGCCAACTGCGCCAAGACATCCCTCTGCGCGACGGCCAGGCCAGCCCGGGGGCCGGATCACCAGGGTTGATCCGAATGCCAAAAAGCGCCAGCCTGTCCGCATACGGATGACATTGCGTCATCTCGCGATCACCAGCCTGGGAGGAGGCCATTGCGTTACATACCGCTCATTGCCTTTCTGGCCTTGACGCTTTCTGGTCTGCTCGTAGCGGTCTGGCTGCCATTATGGGGCGGTCTGGTTGCGGGGCTTGCGGGTATCGTCTCGGCTGTTGGTCTTCATGACCTGTTCCAGACCCGGCGCGCGGTGCTCAAGAACTATCCGATCTCGGCGCGACTGCGTTTCCTGTTCGAGCATTTTCGCCCCGAGATCCGCCAGTATTTCCTGGAGAGCGACCACGAAGAGACACCCTATTCACGCGAACAGCGCGCGCTTGTCTATCGCCGCGCCAAGGGAATCGAGGGGCTGCGCCCGTTCGGGACACTTCGCAACGTCAACGAGATCGGGCACGAGTGGATCAACCATTCCATGGCCCCCACGCATCTCGACAGCCATGATTTCCGCGTGGCCATCGGCGGGCCGGATTGCAAACAACCCTATGAAGCCTCGCCGCTCAACATCTCGGGCATGTCCTATGGCGCGCTTTCGCCTCATGCGATTGAATCGCTGAATTGGGGGGCGAAACTTGGCGGGTTCGCACACACCACTGGCGAAGGCTCGATCTCGCGCTTTCACCGCAAGCATGGAGGCGATCTGATCTGGCAGATCGGTTCGGGTTATTTCGGGTGCCGCACGCCCGACGGGGCCTTCAACCCTGAGAAGTTTGCCGAATCGGCAGCGGACGATCAGGTCAAGATGATCGAGGTCAAGCTGAGCCAGGGCGCCAAGCCGGGCCATGGGGGCATCCTACCGGGCGCCAAGGTGACCGAAGCCATCGCCGAGGCACGCGGAGTCGTCGTGGGCGAGGATTGCATCAGCCCACCCGGCCATTCGGAATTCACCACACCCGAGGAACTTTGTGCCTTCATCGCCCGGATACGAGAGCTGTCGGGCGGAAAGCCCGTCGGTCTCAAGCTCTGTGTCGGTCACCCGTGGGAATTCTTTGCCATGACCAAGGCCTTTGACGCGACCGGCATCACACCAGATTTCATCACCATCGACGGGGCCGAAGGCGGCACCGGGGCGGCACCGGCCGAGTTTGCCGACCACAAGGGCGCGCCCATCCGCGAGGGGTTGATGCTGGTGCATAATACGCTCGTGGGCATGGGCTTGCGCGACCGGGTCAAGCTCATCGTGTCGGGCAAACTGGTCAGTGCTTTCGACCTGTGCCGGATGTTCGCGCTCGGCGCTGATGGATGCAATATGGCGCGCGGTTTCATGTTCGCCGTGGGGTGCATCCAGGCGCAGGTGTGCCATTCCGGAAAATGCCCCACGGGTGTGACCACACAGGATCCGGGCCGCTACCGTGCACTGGTCGTTGCGGACAAGTATCAGCGCGTGGCCAATTTCCACCGTAACACCATGATCGCCTTGAAAGAGGCCGTGGAATCTTCCGGCCTGCACGCGCCGCAGGACTTTACGCCGCATCACCTGATGATCCGTGTCAACAGCCGCGAGGTGCGCTCGGCCGCAAGCCAGTATCTGTGACTTGAGCCTGGTGCGTTGCGCGCGGGCGAAGTCAGTCATCCCGCCTTTGCCAAATACTGGGATCGCGCCCGCGCCGACAGCTTCGATTTCGCAGCCTGAAAAGCCTCGGAATGCCGCTCGACCGCCAGGCGCGCGCCCTGAACCAACCGCTATTGACCGACCTCGACCGTCGCCGTCAACCACGCGCGGAACCGCTCGATCTCGGCCGAGCGTTTGGTGTCTTCCCGCGCCACGAGGTAAAATCCCTTGTCCATCGGCAATTCATAGGGCAGCGGCGACACCAGCAACCCCTGGTCAAGGTACCGTTGTGCAAAACGGCGCATGATGATCGCGCAGCCCTGGCCGCTGGCCAGCATTTGAAGTGCCATCAGAGACGAGTCGGCCTTGAATCGTTGCGCCGGAGCCGGCAGGTCGAGATCGAACCGCGCCGAAAGCCGATCCCAATCGCCCTCGGAGCCGGTCACCTGAACCACGTCGGAGGCCGCAAGCGCCGCAATGGTCGGACCACCCTCGAAGGAGGCGGCGAAATCAGGGTGGCACACCACGCCGCCCCATTCCGAGCCGAGCGGCCAGATCCGGCTTTCCGGCCAGTCGCCGGTGCCGTGGCGAATGTCCACGTCGATCGCTGTGTCGTCCATGCGGTCGGACCAGACGGCGGTGGATAGCTGGATGTCGATATCGGGGTTGAGCGCGCGGAAGGCGATCAACTGCGGCGCCAGCACCAGCGCCCCGTACGAGATCGAGGCACGCACGCGCAGGGTCTTGCGACGTGGCACCTGGAACAATCCGTCGGTCGCCGATTGCATGTCGCGAAAGGATTTTCGGATCGGCTGCGCATAGGCCTGGCCGATATCGGTCAGCTCGACCCCACGCGGCAGACGATGGAAGAGCCGCACGTTAAGATGCTGTTCCAAAAGCCTTATTTGCTGGCTCACCGCCGCCGGGGTCAGGGCCAGCTCGTCCGCGGCCGCGGTGAACGAACTGTGCCGGGCCGCCGCTTCGAAGGCGCGCAGCCAGATGACATGGGGCAGCGGGGTCATGCGATGTCCTTCATGCAAGCGGGGGCGTGGGCCGTGTTGCCAACGCATAGCGTGTTCGCAGGAACGGGTGAAACCCCATTTGCAGCGCACGGTGGGGTTAACACGGTCTTGCGCCATGAAATCGGGGGGGTGATCCCCGGCTGCGCCCCGGCTGCCGGGCGTGCACCGCCGCGATGCGGCGCAAACGGGCCGGAATCGGGTAAACGCAGCGCGCGCTGCCCGCGTGCGATCCTGTTTCCCGATCACTGTCCCGGGATGGTTCCGCAGGGCAACGACCCGGCCGAAGGATGCCTTGTCACGCAAAGCGCACCGCGCCGGGGCGCACCCCCGACGCGGCGCATCTTCACGCCTTTGCGTTCCGCTTCAAGCCACCACCCTGTCGGCCTCGACCCCGGTGAAGCCGCGCCGGGCAAGCACACGGTAGGTGCTGCGCAGCGCGCCGCGATCCGTGTAGCAGCCGCGCAGGTGCCGCAGGCCGCTCTCGGCGACATAGCCTTCGCGGCCATGCACGATGCGATGGTTGTCGAACACCACGCAGGTGCCGGGCTGCGACCGGTAGCGGATGACAAAACGGTCTTCCTGCATCATGCGGATGAACCGGACAAGGGCCGGGTAATAGCGGTCCAGCAGCTCCTGGGGCAGATCCATGAAATCCTGAAGATGCTGCGAGATGGTGACACCCGTTACCTCGCCATCGACATCGGTCTCGATCACGCGTTGATGGGCGCGGTAATCCCAGTTGTCGTGCCGATAGTAGAACGGGATGTCATGGCCCGCCAGAAGCGCGAACGCCTCGGGATCCTCGGCCTTGAGCGCCATCGCCGCCGCCGCCCCGTCGAGAAAGAGCGACAGCCCGCCCTCGACCGTGTTGGCCATGCAATGCAGGAACTGCAAGCCCGGGGCGGTTTCCTCGCCCGGCAGGTCGGTGTGCATTTCCAGAGGCCCGGCGGTAAAGGCGAGATTGGTCGGCGCGATCTCGACCCGGACGTCAAAGAACAGGCCCTCGGCCGACGGGGTGATCGGCCCGATGGCGTTCACGAGGCGCGGGAGGCTCTCGTCATTCTCGGCCATGTCGGTGACAAAGACGATGCCCTCCTCGATCAGCGCGCGGGTGAGCGCGGCGCGGCCCGCGTCGGAGGTCAGAACCGCCTGTTGCGGGATACGCAGGATCTCGGGCAGGTGATCGCCATACCAGAGCTTGCGCGGCAGGGCCGCCGGATCGGCCGGGCGCCCGGTCTCCTGCACCTCGCGCAACAGCGAGAGCGGAACCTGGCTCACCTGGTCCTCGGCCTGCCAGTCGATCACCAGCATCTCGCCTTCCAGCCGCGCCGACCTCGCGCGCGGCGGCGTCGGAAGGGCGGAACAGTCGAAAACCCGTTCCAGCGTTTGCGGGTCGAAACAGTCGAGGCTCGCATCCCTGAGCCAGTAGTAGTTGAAATAGGCCGCGCCGCCCGGCAGGGCGACCAACATGCCATTGTCCCGAAGCTCCACCGCGGGGTTCGTCATCTCATCTCAATCCTTCTGTTGGTGGGTGTGCGTTTCAAGCGGAGAGGTGTCGTCATCGCCGCCCCCCGCGTCACGTCGCCAGAAGCGGCTTTGACAGGCCGGTCGGGATCACCTCGTATCCCGGCTCCTCCGGCTCGTCGTCGACCATCTCGGCGGGAAAGCCGGGTGCGCTGATCCGCAATCCGGTCGCATCTTCGAGGCGGCGGATGATGTTCGGCGACAGTTCACGATCGCCGTAGCGCGCGATGCCGTCCTCGAAAATGCTCAGCAAGAGCGGGCTGATCTCCAACGGCACGCCGGCTTGCTCGGCAAGGCTCTGGAACAGGCCGACATCCTTTTTCACCAGGTCCATGGTGAACGAGATGTCGCGCGACCCGTTGAGGATGATCTGGCTTTCGGTCTCATGCACGAAGGAGGTGCCCGAACTGATCTTCATCGCCTCGTAGGCGGTGTTCATGTCCATGCCCGCGGCCTTCATCGTCACCAGCGCCTCGCAGCAGGTCAGCAGGTTCGCCGTGGCCAGATAGTTGGTCATCACCTTGAGGACCGAAGCGGTCCCGAGTTCTCCGGTATGCAGCACCCGCCGTCCGAGCGTGGTCAGGAGCGGCAGCACGCGTTCGAACGTGGCGCGGTCGCAGCCCGCGAAGATCGAGATGTTGGCCGTGTCCGCCCGGTGGCACCCGCCCGAGACCGGGCATTCCACCGCAACCCCGCCACGCTCGGCCACGAGCGCGGCCAGCCGCTTGATCTCGGTGGCGTCGGTGGTCGACATTTCCAGCCAGATCTTGGTCTCGTCGATCTCCGGCAACATCGCCTCGACCACGGCGGCCGATGCGGCCGGCGAGGGCAGGCAGGTGATCACGATATCGCATCCACGCATGAGATCGGCCGGATCGCGCGCCGCCTTTGCGCCGCGGGCGACAAAGCTTGCCATGGAACCGGCGTCGATATCGAAAACGGTCAGATCAATACCATTGCGAAGCACACTGCCCGCCAGCTTGCCGCCAACATTTCCAAGCCCGATGAATCCTACCTGCATCAGCTGCACCTTCTCCGATCATTTCGCCGGAGTTTGGCGCAGCCGATTGTCGGTTGGAAACGATGGCTTTTCGATCTGAGCCACCAAATTCATTGAAGCACCCGCGCATGGCATGGCGCGGGTCGCGTCGCGGTCTCGCCTGCGGCCGGGTGAACCCGTTTCAGGCGGCCTTGGCCTTTTGCTGTTGCTGGACGCTGATCGTCGCCCAGAATGCCGCGCGCACCAGGGCGTCTGCCGATCCGTCGAGACCGTCAGCGCCCAATTGCACCGCGACCACGGTCCGCGGATACTCGATCAGCGCAAGCTCGACCTCGTCGCGGCGCAGCCCGAAACCTTCTGCAAATCCCGTCAATGCCGCATCGGCGCGGCCAAGGATATCCGCCGCCCGTATTCGCGTGCCCTGTGCCAGCGCCGCATGGCGCAACACCGTGCGCTGGCCGCTGACCAGGACCGGTGCGGCGGCACTCTCGCGCCGGGCGAACCGCGGCATGTAAAGTGCAGCGCGCAACCCGCCGCGCACGCCCCGCGTGTTATGAATATGCGAGATCACGCCCTGCAGATAGGCCCCTTCCGACCAGGCCCATGTCTCGGCCAAAAGCCCTTCGTAGGAGCCGAACCTGTGATAGAGCGACCCGATCGACACGCCGGATGCCTTGGAGATGTCCCTGATGCCGGGCATCACGCCATCCGCGATCCCGCTTGCCATCGCCGCATATACCGTCTGATCGGCGAATCCTGCCTTTCGTCCCATGCTCTGCCTCGTTCGTTTTTTGTTTTGGTGCACTGATTCTACTACAGGTGATTCGCTGCGCACAGATTTTTTTCCGCCGGCTTGCGCGCTGGTGGCAAAAAGGGCGCGCTGGCCCTCGCCCGCGCGCCCTTGTTCTCGGGTCTGAACGGATGTTCGCCCCGGCTCAGAGCATCGCCATCCCGCCATTCACATGCAGGGTCGCGCCGGTGACATAGCCCGCCTCGGGGCTGGCAAGGTAGAGGACCGCCGCCGCGATCTCCTCGGGCGTGCCCATGCGTGCGGCCGGGATCTTCGCGTTGATCGCCGCCTTCTGATCGTCGCTCAGCCCCTCGGTCATGGCCGTGGCGATGAAGCCGGGCGCGACCGCGTTGGCGGTGATGCCGCGGCTTGCCACTTCGTAGGCGATGGATTTCGTCATACCCACCATGCCCGCCTTTGACGCGGCATAGTTGACCTGCCCGGGGTTGCCCGTCGCGCCCACAATGGACGATATGTTGACGATCCGGCCCCAGCGCGCCTTCATCATCGGGCGCATCACGCCGCGGCAGAGGCGCATCGTCGCGGTCAGGTTCACGTCGATGACCGACTGCCATTCCTCGTCCGACATGCGCATGAAAATCTGGTCGCGGGTAATGCCGGCGTTGTTAACGAGGATATCCACCGATCCCATGGCCGCCTGTGCCTCTTTCGGCAACGCCTCGACCGCCTGCGAATCGGACAGGTTGCAGGGCAACACATGCGCCCGCTCGCCCAGGTCCCCGGCCAATTCCTGGAGCGGCGCCTCGCGCGTGCCCGACAGGCCCACCGTGGCCCCCGCCCTGTGCAATGCGCGGGCGATCGCGCCGCCGATCCCCCCCGACGCGCCGGTGACCAGCGCGCATTTTCCCGTCAGATCGAACATGCCTCATCCTTTCTTTCCAGCGCCGGGTTCCTTTCAACGGAACTCGACAAGAAAATTCAACTTTCGTGGCCCGGCTCAGCCGTTCAGGCTCTCCGCCGCCGCCTTCACCTCGTCGGGCGTGCCCACGGCCCGGGTCGCGATCTCGCGGTCGATCCGCCGGATCATGCCCGAGAGCGCCTTGCCCGCGCCGATCTCCCAGATCTCGCGCACGCCGGCACCGCCCATGAAGGCCACCGACTCGCGCCAGCGCACCGACCCGGTGACCTGTTCGACCAGCAATGCCCTGATCTCGGCCGGTTCGCTGACCGGTGCTGCGCGCACATTGGCCACCACCGGCACCGATGGCGCGGCGATCTCGACCTCGGCCAGCGCCGCCTGCATCGCATCCGCCGCGGGCTGCATCAGCGCACAGTGAAACGGCGCGCTGACCGGCAACAGGACCGCCCGTTTCGCGCCGCGCGCCTTGGCGATCTCGACCGCGCGTTCCACCGCGGCCTTGTGCCCCGACACCACCACCTGGGCGGGGTCGTTGTCATTGGCGGCCTGGCACACCTCGCCCTGCGCGGCCTCCTCGGCCACCGATTTCGCGGTCTCGAAATCCAGCCCCAGAAGGGCCGCCATCGCGCCCACGCCCACCGGCACCGCCTCCTGCATCGCCCGCCCGCGTATCCGCAAGAGCCGCGCCGTGTCGGCCACGCTCAGCGCGCCCGCAGCGGCCAGCGCCGAATACTCGCCCAGCGAATGCCCCGCCACGAAAGCGGCGTCCGTGACCTTCACGCCCTCGGCCTCCAGCGCGCGCATCGCCGCCAGCGAGGTCGCCATCAGCGCGGGCTGTGCGTTCTGCGTCAGGGTCAGGGCATCCTGATCGCCCTCCCATGTCAGCGCGCTGAGTGCCTCGCCCAGCGCGTCATCGACCTCGTCGAACACGGCCCGGGCGGCAGGATAGGCATCGGCCAGCGCGCGGCCCATGCCGATTGTCTGTGCCCCCTGCCCCGGAAATACGAATGCGCGGCTCATCTGGCTCTCCCGATTGCTTCAGCTTTGCGCCGGGATAGCGCGCGCGCCGGGTCGGTGCAACGGCCCTTCACCTGCGCGCGTCCCGGGCGGCACCTTCACCCCTTCACGTCGTCGCGCCCCTGCACCGCCATCATCGTGGCGGTGAGCCGGGCAATCTCGTGCTCTCGTTCGCCGTCGATCGCGGTCGCCACGGCCTCGGTAAAGAGGATCGTCCGCCCCGGTTTCAGAACCCGCGCGTGAAAGTTGAACCGCTGCCCCTTGCCCGGCCGCATCAGCGAGGTCTTGAGTTCCACGGTGAGCACCCCGGCCTCCTCGGGCATCAGGGTAAAGGCCGCGAACCCGGCGGCGGTGTCCAGCCCCGAGACGATCGCCCCGGCATGCATGAATCCGTGCTGCTGGGTGAAATCGGGGTTGAACGGCATCGACAGCCAGACCTCGCCCGGGGCGATATCGTCGATCGAAATCCCCATCGCGCGCATTGCGGGCTGGCGGGCAAAACTCTCGCGGGTGCGGGCGGCATAATCGCCGAAGGTCGCGAGGTTCATCCCAGCCGCTCCAGGATCGCCTGTGTATCAAGGCCCGAAACCGCCCCGTAAACCCGCCCCCGGGGGCGGCCCAGCCGCGTCGCGGTGTAACCGTCGGCCACTGCTGCGGGCGCCTCCCGGATCAGAACGCATGCGGTCAGAAGCGAGGCCAGGCTTTCGGTGAACCAGCGCGCCTGCGCCTCGTCGGGCAGCCCGGGCCAGCGGTCGAGATGCGCGGCCAGCGCGGCGTCATAGGCCGGGTTCTCGCCCCGGATATCCGAGAGCTCCGCCATCAGCGCCTCGCGCGCCGCCTCGTCCCGCGCCAGCGCGCGCATCACGTCAAGGCAGATCACGTTGCCCGACCCTTCCCAGATCGAGTTGAGCGGGCTTTCGCGGAAGAGCATCGGCATCGGCGTCTCCTCGACATAGCCCATGCCGCCGAGGCACTCCATCGCCTCGTAGATCACGTTCGGGGCCAGCTTGTTGCCAAGGAACTTGGCCAGCGCCACCGCGATCCGCGAAAAGGCGCGTTCCTCAATCGTGCCCGCATCGAACGCCCGCGCCACGCGGAACGCTAGTGCCGTGGTGCCCTCGAGATCGAGCGCCAGGTCGGCGAGAACGGCGCGCATCATCGGCTGGTCGATCAGGCGACGCTGGAACGCGCTGCGCCCCTCGACCCAGTATTTTGCTTCGGCCAGCGCCCCGCGCATCAGCCCCGCCGGCGCGACCGAGGTGGAAAGCCGCGTGTGATGCACCATCTCGATGATGGTCTTGACCCCCTGCCCCTCGTCGCCCAGCCGGAAGGCCAGCGTATCGTGATACTCGATCTCCGACGACGCGTTGGCGCGGTTCCCGAGCTTGTCCTTCAATCGCATCACGTGGATCGGGTTGCGTTCACCATCGAGCCAGCGCGGCACGAGAAAGCAGGTCAGGCCCCCCTCGGCCTGCGCCAGCGTCAGGAACCCGTCGGACATCGGCGCCGAACAGAACCATTTATGCCCGCTGAGGCGGTAATGATCGCCCGAGCGCACGGCCCGCGTGGTGTTGGCGCGCACGTCCGATCCGCCCTGTTTCTCGGTCATTGCCATGCCCAGCGTCACCGCGCGCTTCTCGGCCACGGGCGCGCGGGCGGTGTCGTAGTCGCGCGCGATCAGCTTGGGCACCCATTGCGCCGCCAGCGCCGGATCGGCCCCGAGCGCGGGAACGGCGGCATAGGTCATCACCATCGGGCAGGTCACGCCCGGCTCGACCTGGCTTGTCATGTAGCACATCGCGGCATGGGCGGTGTGACCGGCCGGGACCTGCTCTTCCCAGGGTGCCGCCGCGAACCCCGCCTGCAACCCCGCCGTCATCAGGTCGTGATAGGCGGGATGGAATTTCACCTCGTCCAGCCGCCGCCCCGCGCGGTCGAAACTCTCCAGAACCGGCGGCACGCGGTTGGCCTCGCGCCCGGCCTCGCGCATCTCCGCGCTGCCCACCCGGGCGCCATAGGCCGAGAGCGCCGCCTGATCGGCACCGTTCGCCCCCGCGTAGTGGCACAGGATCGGGTCCGACGCCCAGAGATCGCCCGCATCGCGGGCCGGTGGCTGGTTCATCACCTCATGGGTCGCAAGGGTGCCGATCGGCGGGGAATGTGTCATTGCGGTCTCTCCCTTCGCCCCGATCCTCGCAAATTGCGCGGTCTCGCAAAAGAGGGATTCACAATCCGAATCGCCTGTGGCACTGTTTCCCTCGTGTCACGGGCAGGATGGTCCGGACAACGGGCAGAGCAGCCAGCGAACGGGAACAGGCAAGACATGGCAATGCGCAGATTCACCGGATACCGGCCCGCGCTCGGCGGCATGGCCTATTACACGGTGGCGTTCACGCTCGGGCTCTATTTCACCTTTGCCGCCGTGCAGGGGGATTACGGGTTGTTCCGCCGGGCCGAGATCCAGGCCGAGGCGTCCGATCTTGAAAAGCGCCTCGAGACACTCGACAGCCAGGTCGCGCGGATGGAGAACCTCACGCGCCGGCTTTCGGATACCTATCTCGACATCGACCTGCTCGACGAACAGGCGCGCTCGGTCCTGGGCTACATCCGCGCCGACGAGATCGTGATCCGCTGATCCACAGGATTGCGCAGGCAAGGCGACCGGTCGGTCGGTTGACTTCACCATTCACCCCGACCGAATGTAACAGGAACATGACAGTTCGGCTCGGCAAGGGAGGTACGGGTGCAGTCTCTGGCAATCCTGGTCGCGATCGGTGGCGCGGTGGCACTGCTGCTCTTCGGGTTGCGGCTGGTGCGGGACGGCGTGACCGAAGGCTTCGGTCTGCGCCTGAAACTGGCGCTCAGCCAGGGCACGCGAACCTCTCCGCGCGCCTTTGTCTCGGGGCTGGTCGCGACACTGGGGCTGCAATCCTCGACCGCGACCGCGCTGATGAGCTCGGATTTCGTCGAGCGGGGCATGATCCGCCCCGGACGGGCGCAGGTGGCGCTGCTGGGCGCCAACCTGGGCACCGCGCTGACCGCCTGGATCGTCAGCGCCGGGATCGAGGCGCTTTCGCCGCTGCTGCTCTTGCTGGGCTACGTGTTGCGGCGGCAGGCGCGTGCGGCCGTTTCCGGCACCGGGCAGGCGCTGATCGGCATCGGCCTCGTCCTGCTGTCACTGACCTTGCTGGGCCAGGCCACGTCGCCGCTGCGCGACTCGGCGGAACTGCTGGCGTTCCTGGGGCTACTGGACAATGCCTGGCTGGTGGCCTTTGGCGTGGCCGCGGCGCTGGCGGTGGTGTTCTCGTCATCGCTGGCGGTGGTGATGCTGGTCCTGTCGCTGGGGTCCACGGGCGGCCTTGCCCCGGCGCTGGCGGTGGTGCTGGTGCTGGGCGCCAATTTCGGCGGCGCCGTGCCGCCGGTCCTTGCCACGCTGGCGGCGCCGCCGGCCGCGCGACGGGTGACGCTGGGCAACCTTCTGGTGCGCGGGTTGGGCTGCCTCGTCGCGCTGCCGCTGGCCGGGCAGATCGGCCCCTGGCTGGAGGGGCTGGACCTTGTGCCCGCCGGCCTGCCCGTCGCGGCACACCTGGCCTTCAACATCGCGCTGGCGGTGGTCATCTGGCCGATCGCGGGGCGGATCGCAAGTGCGCTCCCGCTCGTCCTTCCCGATCCGCCAACCCATGAAGGCGACGGGCCGCGCTGGCTCGACGAGGCGGCGCTCGACCGTCCGGAAGTGGCCCTGGCCGGAGCCAGCCGAGAGGCGCTGGCGCTGGGCGACACGGTGGAGCGGATGATGCGGCTGATCATGACCGCCTTTCGCGACAACGACCCCGCGCCCCTGGCCGAGATCACGCGGCTGGAGGAGCGGGTCGACCGCCTGCAACAGCAGGTCAAGCTTTACCTGTCGCGCCTGGGGCCCGGCGCCTCCAAGCGCGACAAGCGCCGCATCATCACCGTTCTCGACTATATCATCAATCTCGAACATGCCGGTGACATCATCGAAAAGGGCCTTGCCGTGCAGGTGGATCGCAAGATCGAGCTGGGGCTGCGGTTTTCCGAGGAAGGCTATCGCGAGCTCGATTCCCTGTTCCTGATGACACTGGACACGATGCAGGTCGCCCAGACCATCTTCATGAGCCGCGACGAACGGCTGGCCCGGCAACTGATCGAGACCAAGGTGCGCATCCGGCAGGTGGAACGCCAGTCTGCCGAGCGTCACTTCCGGCGCCTGCGCAAGGGACATCCCGAGAGCCTTCAGACATCATCGCTGCATCTCGACATGCTGCGCGATCTCAAGCGCGTCGGCGCCCACCTGGTCTCGGTCGCCTATCCGATCCTCGACGAGGAGGGCCTTCTGGTCGAAAGCCGCCTCAAGGACGCCGACGACACGTGAAGCGCCCGGACAGGGCAGAGGATCTGCGCGCAAACGGACCGCGCGGCAAATTCATACTCGCCAGAACCGGACTCCCATGTTATGAATTGATGCTGATAGTTCAACGTTAAACTATTCTCTGCGCGAAGGAGGACGCGACCGATGGCCGCCCGAAAAAGCACCAGGAAACCCAATGTGTCCGCCGACGAGCTCAAGGGATTTTACCGCGACATGCTGCTCATCCGGCGATTCGAGGAAAAGGCCGGGCAGCTTTACGGCATGGGCCTGATCGGCGGCTTCTGTCACCTCTATATCGGCCAGGAGGCCGTGGTCGTCGGGCTCGAAGCCACCGCGAAAGAGGGCGATCAGCGCATCACCACCTATCGCGATCATGGCCACATGCTCGCTTGCGGCATGGACCCCAAGGGCGTGATGGCCGAGCTCACCGGGCGCGAGGGCGGCTATTCCAAGGGCAAGGGCGGCTCGATGCACATGTTTTCCAAGGAAAAGGAATTCTACGGCGGCCATGGCATCGTCGGCGCCAACGTGCCGCTGGGCGCGGGGCTGGCCTTTGTCAATAAGTATCGCGACAACGATCATGTCTGTTTCACCTATTTCGGCGACGGCGCAGCCAACCAGGGCCAGGTTTACGAGACCTTCAACATGGCCGCGCTCTGGGATCTGCCGGTCGTCTTCGTGATCGAGAACAACAAGTATGCGATGGGCACCTCGCAGACCCGTTCGACCTCGTCCAAGGACATTCACACCCGCGGCGAGGCTTTCGGCATCCCCGGCGAGACGGTTGACGGCATGGACGTGCTCGCCGTGCGCGACGCGGGGCAAAAGGCAGTGGAGCACGCCCGGTCGGGCAAGGGGCCCTATATCCTCGAAGTGATGACCTATCGCTATCGCGGCCATTCGATGTCGGACCCCGCGAAATACCGCACCCGCGAAGAGGTCCAGAAGGTGCGCGAGAAATCCGACGCGATCGAACATGTGCGCGAGCTTCTGCTCTCGGGCAAACATGCGAGCGAGGATGATCTCAAGGCGATCGACAAGGAGATCAAGCAGATCATCAACGACGCCGCCGATTTCGCCCGCGAAAGCCCCGAGCCCGCCATCGAGGAGCTCTGGACCGACATCTACGCCACCGAGACGCCGCAAAACGCCTGAGCGACCGGGACCAAGGAGAACACGACAATGGCAACCGAAATTCTCATGCCCGCCCTCAGCCCCACCATGGAGGAAGGCACGCTCGCCAAGTGGCTGGTGAAAGAGGGCGACACCGTGAAATCCGGTGACATCATGGCCGAAATCGAAACCGACAAGGCGACGATGGAATTCGAAGCCGTCGATGAAGGGGTGATCGGCAAGATCCTCGTCGAGGAGGGCACCGAGGGCGTGAAGGTCAACACCGCCATCGCGGTGCTGGTCGAAGAGGGCGAGGACGTCCCCGAGGATGCGGGCAAATCCGAGGCCCCGGCCAGGGACGACGACGAGGACGAAAAAAGCGAGGACGAGGACGACAGCGCCCCCGCCAAGCAGGATGTGAAAGCCGCCCGCGCCGCCGCGCCCGACGGCCCCGACCCACGGGCTGCGACGGCGGAACCCGACTGGCCCGAGGGCACCGAGACCCGCCAGCAGACCGTGCGCGAGGCGCTGCGCGACGCCATGGCCGAGGAAATGCGCCGCGACGACAGCGTGTTCCTGATGGGCGAAGAGGTGGCCGAGTACCAAGGCGCCTACAAGATTTCCCAGGGGTTGCTGGATGAATTCGGCGCCAAGCGCGTGATCGACACCCCGATCACCGAACATGGCTTTGCCGGCATCGGCGTGGGTGCCGCCTTCGGCGGGTTGCGCCCCATCGTCGAGTTCATGACCTGGAATTTCGCGATGCAGGCGATCGACCAGATCATCAACTCCGCCGCCAAGACGCTCTACATGTCCGGCGGGCAGATGGGCGCGCCGATCGTCTTTCGCGGCCCCAACGGTGCGGCCGCCCGCGTCGCCGCCCAGCACAGCCAGGATTACGCGGCATGGTATGCGCAAGTGCCCGGCCTGCGGGTCGTCATGCCCTATTCGGCCTCGGACTATAAGGGCCTGATGAAAACCGCGATCCGCGACCCGAACCCGGTGGTGTTCCTCGAAAACGAGATCCTCTACGGGCGCAGCTTCGACGTGCCGGTGATGGAGGATTTCACCGTGCCGTTCGGCAAGGCCCGGATCTGGCGCGAGGGCGCGGACGTGACCATCGTGAGCTTCGGCATCGGCATGAGCTACGCGCTTGAAGCCGCTGAAAAGCTGGCCGAAAACGGGATCGAGGCCGAGGTGATCGACCTGCGCACCCTGCGCCCGCTCGACTATGACACAGTGATCGCGAGCGTGATGAAAACCAACCGCTGCGTCACCGTCGAAGAGGGCTGGCCGGTGGGCTCCATCGGCAATCACCTCTCGGCCTACATCATGACCCACGCTTTCGACTATCTCGACGCGCCGGTGCTCAACGTCACCGGCAGGGACGTGCCCATGCCCTATGCCGCGAACCTCGAAAGACTGGCCCTGACCTCGACCGACGAAGTGATCGAAGCGGTCCGCCAAGTGACCTACCGGTAAGGAGAGACGCGATGCCCACCGAGATTCTCATGCCCGCGCTCAGCCCCACGATGGAAGAGGGCACGCTTGCCAAATGGCTGGTCAATGAGGGTGACACGGTGTCCGCCGGTGACCTTCTGGCCGAGATCGAGACCGACAAGGCGACGATGGAATTCGAGGCCGTCGATGAAGGAGTGATCGGCAAGATCCTCGTCGAGGAAGGCACCGAGGGCGTGAAGGTCAACACCGCCATCGCGGTGCTTCTGGAAGAGGGCGAAAGCGCCGACGACATCGACGCGGATTCCGACAAACCCGCGCCCGCCAAGGACAAGAAAGACGACGGGGCGGAAAAGGAAAGCAAGGAAGAAGCCAAAGAAACGTCCGGCTCAGACGAGCCGGCGGAAGACTCGAAAGAGGACAAGGCGGACAAGGGCAAGGTGACATCCGCCCCCCCTGCCCCGCAACAGGACGGCAAGCGCATCTTTGCCTCGCCGCTCGCGCGGCGCATCGCCGCCGACAAGGGGCTCGACCTGCGCGAGATCGAGGGCTCCGGCCCCAAGGGCCGGATCGTCAAGGCCGATGTCGAAGCCGCCAGACCAGCCGACAAGCCGGCACCCGACGCGCGCGCCGAAACCAAGGCCCCGGCACAGGCCGCAACGGCCATGCCCACCGGCCCGGCCACCGAAACCGTGCTCAAGATGTACGAGACCCGCGCGTTCGAGGAAATGAAGCTCGACGGGATGCGCAAGACCATCGCCGCGCGCCTCACCGAGGCAAAGCAGACCATCCCGCATTTCTACCTGCGCCGCGACATCCGCCTTGATGCACTGCTCAAACTGCGCTCCGAGATGAATGCGGGGCTGGAAAGCCGGGGCGTGAAGCTCAGCGTCAACGATTTCATCATCAAGGCCTGCGCCAACGCGCTTCAGGCCGTGCCCGACGCCAATGCCGTCTGGGCGGGCGACCGTATCCTGAAACTCGAACCCTCCGACGTGGCCGTCGCCGTGGCGATCGAGGGCGGGCTCTTTACCCCTGTCATCCAGGACGCCGAGAAGAAATCGCTCTCCGCCCTTTCGGCCGAGATGAAGGATCTCGCCACCCGCGCCCGCGACCGCAAGCTGGCGCCACATGAATACCAGGGCGGCAGTTTCGCCATTTCCAACCTGGGCATGTTCGGGATCGACAATTTCGACGCGGTGATCAACCCGCCGCACGGCGCGATCCTTGCCGTGGGCGCCGGGGTTAAAAGGCCGGTGGTCGGCAAGGATGGCGAACTGACCACGGCCACGGTGATGAGCGTCACGCTCTCGGTCGATCACCGGGTCATCGACGGCGCGCTCGGGTCAGAGCTTTTGCAGGTGATCACAGAGCAGATCGAGAATCCGCTGGCGATGCTCGCCTGACCCTGACCGGGTCCACCTGGTTCTCAACATGGGGCAGCGCCCGCCCATGATGGGGCGGGGCAAACCCGATCAGGCGCGCGACCACACCCCAAGGCACGCGCGTTTGCGCAAACACCGCGCGCGCCCCTTTCCCTTGTGTCCCCTGCCCGGTAAAAGCCGCCGCAAAGGCGCGGTTTCCGCGCAATTTCAGCAAGGGACATTGGCCACATGAGCACCATCATCGACATCCACGCCCGTGAAATCCTCGATAGCCGTGGCAACCCCACGATCGAGGTCGACGTGATCCTCGAAGACGGCACCATGGGCCGCGCCGCCGTGCCTTCGGGCGCCTCGACCGGGGCGCATGAAGCGGTGGAACGCCGCGACGGCGACAAGACGCGTTACGCCGGAAAAGGCGTGCTCGAAGCCTGCGCCGCCGTCAACGGCGAGATCGCCGAGGAACTGGTCGGAATGGACGCCACCGAACAGGTGTCGATCGACATGGGATTGATCGAGCTTGACGGCACCCCCAACAAGGCGCGGCTCGGTGCCAACGCGATCCTCGGCGTCAGCCTCGCCTGTGCCAAGGCGGCGGCCGATTTCACCACCCAGCCGCTTTACCGCTATGTCGGGGGCACCTCGGCCCGGGTGCTTCCAGTGCCGATGATGAACATCATCAACGGCGGCGAACATGCCGACAACCCGATCGACATCCAGGAATTCATGATCATGCCGGTGAGCGCCCCCACCATCCGCGACGCGGTGCGCATGGGCGCCGAGGTGTTCCACATCCTCAAGAAGGAACTCTCCGCCGCCGGTCTCGCCACCGGTGTCGGTGACGAGGGCGGATTCGCGCCCAACCTCTCGTCGACCCGCGACGCGCTCGATTTCATCCTGCGCTCGATCGAGAAGGCAGGATACAAGCCCGGCGACGACATTCACCTTGCCCTCGATTGCGCCGCGACCGAGTATTTCAAGGATGGAAAATACGCGATGACAGGCGAGGGCAAGACCCTCTCGCCCGATGAGAACGTCGCCTACCTTGCCGCGCTCTGCGCCGATTATCCGATCATCTCGATCGAGGACGGCTGCGCCGAGGATGACTGGGACGGCTGGCGCGCGCTCAACGACACGCTGGGCGGCAAGGTGCAGCTTGTCGGCGACGACCTTTTCGTGACCAACCCCGACCGGCTGGCCATTGGGATCGAGCGGGGCTGTGCCAATTCGATGCTGGTCAAGGTCAACCAGATCGGCACGCTGACCGAAACGCTGCGCGCGGTCGATATGGCCCATCGCGCAGGGTTCACCAACGTGATGTCGCACCGCTCGGGCGAGACCGAGGATGCCACCATCGCGGATCTCGCCGTCGCCACCAATTGCGGACAGATCAAGACCGGCAGCCTCGCGCGCTCCGACCGGCTGGCGAAGTACAACCAGTTGATCCGGATCGAGGAAACCCTCGCCGAAACCGCGCAATATGCCGGGCGCTCGATCCTGAAGTGATCCCATCGACTCCGGCCGGTGGGTCATGTGCAGATGTGACCGCGCCGGCCACACCCCCGCCGCGACGGGTTCGGAGAACCGGGCCGCATTTCGCAGATTTAAGAATTTTCGTCTGTTTTCTGGTGGGTCGTGAGAGACTCGAACTCCCGACATCTTCGGTGTAAACGAAGCGCTCTACCAACTGAGCTAACGACCCCGCGCGCGGTCTCTACCCCGCCACCACGGCCCGTGCAAGACCCTTGATGGTCCCAACCCCGCGAGATGACCATGAGCTTCGATCCGAACCTCCACCAGACCCATCCGACCCGCCCTTTCGACGATTTCCGGGTTGGCGAGGTGTTCCGCGCGCCCTCGCGCACCATGACCGAGGGCGTCTTTGCCACCTTTCAGGCCGCCAGCGGCGACAACCACCCGATCCATTACGATCGCGCCTACCTGCAACGGCTGGGGCATCGTGATCTCATGGCGCATGGGTACCAGACGCTCATCCAGGCCGCGATCGGCGCCGCACCTCTGGCGCATCAGATGGGCGAGGCGCTGATCGGCTTTGTCGCGCAATCGTCGCGGTTTCTCGCCCCGGTCTATTGCGGCGACACGCTCTATCCCGCCTTTACCATCACCGCGCTCGAGAAACGCAACACCACCGGCACGATGACCCTCGCCATCACCATCCACAACCAGGATGGCACGCTGGTCTGCGACGGCGAACAGACCTATCTCATGCGGCTTTGACATCCGATCCCGCCCCATTCGTGGCGGCGGCGGCGCGGTTCAGTCGCGCGTTGCGCAGTCGAAGGGCGCCGGCTTGTCCCCCGCGCCCAGGACCCAGTCGTAAACCCCGGCGATCTGGCGTGCCTTTTGCGCCCAGGTGAATTTCTCCGCCACCCGCGCCCGCGCCGCGCGCGACAGCGGCGCCAACGCCGCCGGATCATCTGCACAGCGGCCAAGGGCCGCGCGCACGTCCTGCACGATCCGCCCGCGCGGACCGATCGGCACCTTCACACCCCACCCCGGCGCCACAAGCTCGCCCGGCCCGGCATAATCCACCACCAGCGGAACCAGCCCCAGCGCCATCGCCTCGAGCACCACGCCGCCGCCGAATTCGCGCACAGACGGAAAGGCCAGCATGTGACAGGCGGACATCACCTCCTGCACATGCTCATGCGCCATCCAGCCGTGAAATGTCACGGCCGCGCCGATCCCCTCGCGCGCGGCGAAATCCTTCAGCCCGGCAAGCATCGGCCCGTCGCCCACCATCTCCAGCCGCATCCGCCCCGCCCGCAACAAGGGCAGCGCCGCCTCGAGCAGCATGTCGGGCCCCTTGTAGGGCACCATCCGCCCCACGAAACAGGCGCGCAGCACATCCCCTTGCGGCGCCGCCTCAAATGAAAACCGCGCCGGGTCGATGCCGTTCTCGGGGATATAGACGCATTTGCCCCGATGCCGCGCCGGAATCTCGGATTGCGTATGGCGCGACCCTACCACGATCGCGGCCGCATGGCGCAGGGTCGCCCCGCGCCCGGGCAACGCCTTGTAGGCGCCGCGCAAGTAGGACAGCCACTCGCGTTCGCGCCGTCGCTCGGCCTCGAACCCCTTGGGCCATGGCACCCCGCCATTGAGCGGCCCCAGAATGAAGGGCACGCCCGCGCCCGCGCATTTGCCCGCCAACGGTGACGAGATCGTCGGCGAGAGCGGCGTCACCCGATGCACCACGTCATATTCCCCTGCCGCGATCGCCGCCCCGAACCGGCGCCAGACCAGCCGCTCGAACCAGGGGTATGAGAGCGCCGAAATCGCCTGCACCATGGTCCAGCCCTTGCCCTGCCCCATGCGCAGCGCCTCGCCCAGTTTCCACATCGGCCGCGCGAGCGCCTCGCTGTCGATGGCGGTGAAGGTCTCGCCCTCGACTTCGCCGGCGCGCAGGAATGCCTCGCGGTTGCGCAGCTGCGTGACGATATGCACATCCGCCACATCGCGCAGCGCCGTGGCCAGCGACCAGCCCACCAGCGGCACGCTCACCCATTCCGGGTTCGCGGCCTCCGCGATCACCAATATGCGCCGTCGTTCCGCCATTGCCGCCTCACATGATGCTTTCGAGCGTTTCGCGCTCTCGCTGCTTTCGGATCAGACGCACGGTTTCGAGATGCCCCAGCATCGACCCCGACAAGAGCCACGTCAGCGTGGTGATCGTCGCATTGGGCAAGAGATCGAAAAGGTTGAACCCGAGGATCAGCGCCAGCGGCCCGAGCCATGGCGAGACCCGCGCAACGTCGAGCCCCTTGAAACCGCGCGCCGCCAGGATGAAGATCGGCCAGGCCAGAAGCGCGAACTCGGCAAAGTAGCCGACCCAGCCGAAGACCCCGATGGTGATCACCCAACGCCCGTCCGCCACCGTCAGGACCCGCCCCGAAACCGGATCGTGCACATGGTTGCGCCCCCAGCTGCCCCAGCCGAAGGCCGGCTTTTCAAGGGCCCGCTCCATCAGGACGTCCTCGTTGTCGAACCGGAATTCCAATGACCTCGCCCGCTCCGGGTCAACCGCTGTCGCCTGTTCGAGCAGGAAATCGGACGGGATCAGGCCATTGCCCTTGAGCACCGGATACCCGACCGCCAGAAGCGCCAGAAGGGCGGCCACACGAAACTGCATGAGACGTCCGCCGAACAGGATCAGCGGCACCAGGACCAGCGAATAGGCGATCGAGGCCATTGACTTGCACAGCACCAGAACGGCCCAGAGATACCCGGTGGCAATCATCAGATACCCCTTTGGCCGGCCATCGGCCTCGCGAAACAGGGCCGCCGCCGCGGCCAGCGCCATCAACGCGAACATCGCCACCCACAACCCGTGATAGAGGAACACGATGGGCCGGTAGCCGCCATCCCGGATCATCTGCTCGAAGATATGCTGGAAATACCCGTAGACCCAGGTGTTGAGTTGCGGGCTCAACCGCACCTCGACCAGCATCGGCACCGAATAGACCAGACCCGCCAGCAACAGCGCGACCAGGATATCGCGCTGATCGCTCTCGCGGGTCAGGAAATTCTGCGCCAGAACGAAGGGCATCAACAGCATCGCCTGGTTGACCATCAACGCGATCCCCTCGAGCAGCCGGAGCGACGGGAGCACCACGGGCCCCCATATCACCGGCTCGTCATTGGTCAGGACCGTGGCCATCGGGCTGACCACGAAGACCACCATCAACGCCCTGGCCGCAACCGACTTCGGCAACAGTTTCAGATCGCGCCCGCGCATTGCCCATGCCATCAGAAAGGCACTGATCGACGGCAGGGTTTCCTTGGACAGGGGCGGCATCATCGGAAAGTCGAACATCGCGGGCGGCGGAGGCAGGAACAGATAGGCCAGCAGGAGCGACCAGATCACCGCGCGCCCGATCTCGAGGCGAAGAAAGATGAAAATCGTCACCAGCGGCCACAGGGCCAGCACCAGATAGGCGAGGGTATTGGGCATGTTCGGGGCTGTATCCGGGCTATGCGTTGACTTGTCGGTCAAGCCTAGCAGTCAATTCAAGGCCTGTCGCGGCCTTATGGCCGGGTCTGGCCGGACATTGTCAAGCCAACCGCCGCAATAGAAGCGCTGCCCGCTTGATTGTTCATGCCGGGCGCGCAGTTCACTTGATCATGGTCATCAGTATCCGGTGCCGCGCAGAACCACCCGTGCCGTCTCGGCGATCACCCGCAGATCGGTCGTCAGCGACATCTGGCGGAAATAATTGGTGTCATAGATCGCACGTTCCGGGAACGAGGTCTCGTTGCGTTCGCTCACCTGCCAGAAACCGGTGATGCCGGGGCGCATCTCGTAATAGGCTGCCCCGGGATAGATGTCGCGCTGCTCGACCATCATCGGGCGTGGCCCGACGATCGACATGTGACCCAGCAAGACATTGAAAAGTTGCGGCAACTCGTCCAGCGATGTCTTGCGGATGAACTGGCCGAAACCGGTGATCCGCGGGTCATGCCTGAGCTTCTGAGTGCGATCCCATTCCGCACGGGCCTCGGGATTGCGCGCGAGATAGGCGTCAAGCACCTGGTCGGCGCCTGCCACCATCGAGCGCAGCTTGAACATGCGGAACACCCGTCCGCCCTTGCCCAGGCGCTTTTGCAGGTAGATGGGCGAATGTCCGTCCAGCGCGATGATCGCCATCAGCGGCAAGAGGATCGCCAGGGCCGGCACAAGCGCGATCAGCACGATCACAAGGTCCAGCGCGCGCTTGACCCGGTTGCGATAGAAGGCTTTTCCTGTGCGGAGCGGCCTTTCACCTTCGATCAGCCGCCTGAGTTCCGCGGCATCAAATGTTTCACCCGTATTCCGACTCACGACAACAATCCCCAAGTGGTGCACGGGCCAGAACCCGCACAAAAGCATGATCTGTCCGGACGACATCGCCCGTCAGCCTTCGCTGCCGCAGCCGGCAGCGATCTTTTTCAAATGACCCAAGAGAAAACAGGGCCTTTCAACATGTCTGTACTCACGCCTGCGGTGGCAGTACCGCATGCGTATCGTTTCTGTCCGGACCCTTCCGCGCGTTCAGCCCCAAGCGCACGAAAAGTGTCACTGCCCGATCCATCAATGATGTGTAAAAGTCTGCCCATCCGCCCCGCATTAGTCAATCGCGCTCGACGTCATTCAACCTATGCGCGATCACCGCGATCGCCGGGGCGGATCACCTTTCCGTCGGCACCTTGCCCGCATGGCGCGAAAACGACGCGCGGCCATGCGCCGATATTCTATCCCGTCCCTGTCTTTCGGCCTCGCGGATATGTTGAAAGCAGCCCGAACTGTTGTCCGGGTGCAAACGGTTCATGGTATTCCCGCAATGTCTTTGTCCTTGCTTTCGAAACAAACCGGTTGATAGCCCGCAACAATACTGGTCAAGGAAACGAACGATACGATGGAATATACGGAAGCCGCTGCAATTGTTGAATTAAATCAGGATGCATTCCCAGACCGACCCGACTGGCCAAGCCCCGCTTGACGGCTTGCAACCGTCCATGATCCGCGACGATCGCGCGCTGCCGAACCGCCGCACGACCGACACGCCAAGGGCGAGTGCCACGATGTCGCAGGCCGGCCGATCGCGCGGGCCTGGCTGCATCCGCGCCGGCCGGAATGCGAAATCCCGCCCGATTTGATTCGCATTTTCGCCAGATTTGGCCGAATCACCGCCATGGTTGTGCCGCAATTGTCTCGTCCCAGGCCACTCGACATGGGGGGCGCGGTCAGTGTAAGACATGAAGAGTGTCAACATACGCATTGTCTCCACATGAACTGTTCCAATATACATCACATTTCAATGTGTCGTGACGCCCTGTCATCGAATAGCTTGATAGCAATTGCGAAATTCGCCACCTAGCAGGTGATCGCATCCAGACTGCCCGATGCAAACCGGAGGAACCGAGCACTCTCATGACGAACAGACGGCCAGAGGCGCGCCCCTCCCCCAAGGTCTCGGACGAGGTGCGCAAGACGACATGCTACATGTGCGCCTGCCGCTGCGGCATCGACGTCCATCTTCAGGACGGGCGCGTCAAGTATATCGAGGGCAACCGTGACCACCCGGTCAATCAGGGGGTGCTCTGCGCCAAGGGCAGCGCGGGCATCATGCAGCACTACTCCCCCGCGCGCCTGCGCGCGCCGCTCAAGCGGACCGGGCCGCGCGGCTCGGGCCAGTTCGAGGAAATCACCTGGGACGAAGCCTATGAGATCGCGGCATCCTGGCTCGAACCGATCCGCGCCACCGACCCCTCGAAACTCGCCTTCTTCACCGGTCGCGACCAATCGCAGAGCTTCACCTCCTTCTGGGCCGAAGCCTTCGGCACGCCCAACTATGCCGCCCATGGCGGTTTCTGTTCGGTCAACATGGCGGCGGCAGGCATCTATACGATGGGCGGCGCGTTCTGGGAATTCGGCCAACCCGACTGGGACCGCACGCGCCTTTTCATGATCTTCGGCGTGGCCGAGGATCATGACAGCAATCCGATCAAGATCGGCCTCGGCAAGCTCAAGAAGAACGGCGGGCGCGTCATTGGCGTCAACCCGATCCGCTCGGGCTACAACGCCATCGCCGATGACTGGATCGGCATCACGCCGGGCACCGACGGGCTTTTCATCCTTTCGATGATCCACGAACTTCTCAAGGCCGGCAAGGTCGATCTTGATTACCTCACCCGTTACACCAATGCCGGGTTCCTGGTGAACGACGATCCCTGTGACCCCGATTACGGCCTTTTCCTGCGCGACGGGGACGGCACCGCGCAGGTGATCGACCGCGCCACCGGCAAAGCCGCCAAATACGATGCGAAAGGCGTGAGACCCGATCTCGCCGGGCACCTGCGCAAGGGCGGCGTGACCTACAAACCGGCCTTCCAGCTTCTGGCCGAGAAATATCTCGATCCGCAATACGATGCGGAAAAGGTTGCCGCCCAATGCGGCCTCACCCCCGAGAGGATCCGCGCCACCGCTGCCGAACTGGCCCGCGTTGCCTTCGAGGAAGAGATCACCCTCGATGTCGAATGGACCGACTGGAAAGGCGAGACACACAAGACCATGACCGGCCGTCCGGTCGCGTTCCACGCGATGCGCGGGATTTCGGCCCATTCCAACGGGTTCCAGACCTGCCGCGCGCTCCATATCCTGCAAATCCTCCTGGGTTCGGTCGAGGTTCCGGGCGGTTTCCGTTTCAAGCCACCCTATCCCAAGCCACCTGAATCCCACCCCAAACCCCATGCCGGGCACCGGCCCGGCAAGCCGCTCGACGGCCCGCACCTGGGCTATCCGCTCGGCCCCGAACACCTCCTGCTGAACGAGGACGGCACACCCAAGCGCATCGACAAGGCCTTCACCTGGGAGAACCCGTTCTCGGCCCACGGCCTCATGCACATGGTCATCTCCAACGCCCATGCGGGCGATCCCTACAAGATCGACACGCTCTTCATGTACATGGCCAACATGGCCTGGAACTCGACGATGAACACGTCACAGGTGATCGACATGCTCACCGACACTGACGAGAACGGCGATTACGTGATCCCGCATTTCATCTATTCCGATGCCTATTCGTCGGAAACCGTGGCCTATGCCGATCTCGTCCTGCCCGACACCACCTATCTCGAACGGCATGACTGCATCAGCCTGCTCGACCGGCCGATCTGCGAGGCCGAGGCGGCGGCGGATTCGATCCGCTGGCCCGTGGTCGAACCCGATCGCGACGTCAAGGGCTTCCAGTCCGCGCTCTGCGATCTTGGTGCGCGCCTCGGCCTGCCCGGTTTCGTGAACGAGGACGGAAGCCAGAAATACCGCGATTACGCCCATTACATGGTCAGCCACGAACGCCGCCCCGGCGTCGGCCCGCTCGCCGGGTGGCGTGGCAAGGATGGCGACAAGGGCGGACGGGGAGAGCCGAACCCCGACCAGATCGAGAAATACATCGAAAACGGTGGCTTCTGGCTCAGCCACATCCCCCAGAACGCACAATTCTACAAGCCGTGGAACCAGCATTACCAGGACTGGGCGGTCGAGATCGGCCTCTTCGACGCGGCCGCGCCCTATGTCTTCAACCTCTACCTCGAACCTCTGCGCAAACTGCAACGCGCCGCCGAAGGGCATGGCGATATCCAGCCCCCCGATCACCTGCGCGAACAGGTGAAATCGGCGATGACACCTTTGCCCGAATGGTATGAACCCTTCGAGGAGGCTGTCACCGACAAGGACGCCTATCCCCTGCACGCCCTGAGCCAGCGCCCGATGCACATGTATCACTCCTGGGGTGGGCAAAACGCATGGCTGCGCCAGATCACCGGCGTGAACCGGCTCTTTGTCCCGCGCGCGGTATGGGAGGAAAACGGTTTTGCCGAAGGCGACGACTGGGCGTTCGTCACCTCGCCTCATGGCCGCATCAAGTGCCGCGTGGCGCGTATGGACGCGCTCAACGAAAACACCGTCTGGACCTGGAACGCCATCGGCAAGAAGCGTGGTGCATGGGCGCTTGCCGAGGACGCGCAGGAGGCGACCCAGAGCTTCCTTCTCAATCACCTCATCAACGAATTGCTGCCTGAAAAGGGCGATGGCCGCCGCTGGGCCAATTCCGACCCCGTGACCGGCCAGGCCGCATGGTTCGATCTGCGCGTGCGCATCGAAAAGGCACCGCCCGGTGATCACCTCGCCGAACCCGCGCACCCGGCGCAAGCCTCGCCCGTGGGCGTCGGACCCAAGGACATCGCCTATGGAGAAGAGTTTTGATGCGCGCTGATGACATGTTCCGCCCGGCCGCAGGCCGGGCAGCACCCGACTGCCCCCATGGGCGGGCACTTCGCGCCCACCCGCGGTCGGGCGCTGACCTCACCACCCAACTCGAAAGAGGCGCCGCATGACCACCCTGCCCACCTCCACCGAAAAGAAACTCGGCCTTGCCATCGACCTCGACACCTGCGTCGGCTGCCATGCCTGCGTGGTCAGTTGCAAGGAATGGAACACCTCGAACTACGGCACGCCGCTCTCGGACGAGGACGCCTATGGCGCCGAGCCCCATGGCACCTTTCTCAACCGTGTCCACAGCTTCGAGGCCCAGCCGGAATCGGGATGCTCGCAGACCATCCATTTCCCCAAATCCTGTCTGCATTGCGACGATGCGCCCTGCGTCACCGTCTGCCCCACCGGCGCCAGCTACAAGCGCAGCGAGGACGGTATCGTCCTGGTGAACGAGGACGATTGCATGGGCTGCGGGCTCTGCGCCTGGGCCTGCCCCTATGGCGCGCGCGAGCTTGACCAGCTTTCCGGCGTGATGAAGAAATGCACGCTTTGCGTGGATCGCATCTATAACGAGAACATCCCCGAGCAAGACCGCGAGCCTGCCTGCGTGCGCAGTTGCCCCGCCGGCGCGCGCCATTTCGGCGATTTCGCCGATCCCGACTCGAACGTCTCGAAACTGGTCGGCGAGCGCGGCGGCATCGATCTCATGCCGGAAATGGGCACCAAGCCGGTCAACAAGTACCTGCCCCCGCGCCTCAAGGACGCCCCGTCCGAGGCGCGGCTCCCGGAAACGAACAAGGACGCCAAGGGGTTTCTCGCCTGGCTCGACAAGGCACTCGAGGCGATCTGATGCATCCAGCACCGTCCGTTATCCTCTTCACCTCGCTTTCGGGCCTCGGCTTCGGGCTTCTGGCATGGCTGGGCCTCGGTCTTCCGGCCGTCACCGGCTGGGTCGCCTTCGTGTTCTATTTCATCGGTTATGCGCTGGCGGCGGGCGGGCTGATGATCTCGGCCTTTCACCTCGCCAATCCCAAGAACGCCATCAAGTCCTTTTCCCAGTGGCGCAGTTCATGGCTGTCGCGCGAGGCGGTGATGGCGGTGATCTCGCTTCTGGTCATCGCGGTCCACGCGATCGGCACGATCTTCTTTTCCACCCGCCTGCCTGCGATCGGCGCATTGGGCACGATCCTGGCGCTCGGCACCGTGTTCACCACCTCGATGATCTATACCCAGCTCAAGAGCGTGCCGCGCTGGAACACCCCGCTCACCCCGATCCTGTTCCAGCTCTGGTCCCTTGGTGGCGGCGGGTTGCTGGCCGGGCAATTCACCGCCGCGGCGGTCCTGCTTACCATCCTTGGTGCGGTTCAGGTCATCGCCTGGAAACAGGGCGACGCGAAAGGCGCGACCGGCCAAAGCACCATCGAGACCGCCACCGGGCTCGGGCGCATCGGCAAGACCCGCCTGCTCGAACCACCCCATACCGGCGAAAACTACCTGCTGAAGGAAATGGCCTTCACCGTCGGGCGCAAGCACGCGCTCAAGCTGCGCATCATCGCGCTCATCTGTGCCGTGGTCCTGCCCGTGGCCCTGATCGTCGCCTTCCCCGCCACCCACGCGCTCGCGCTGCCGGTCATCGCGCTTCACATCGTGGGGCTCCTCGCCGCGCGCTGGCTTTTCTTCGCCGAGGCCGCCCACGTGCAGCGCCTCTACTACGGCATGTAGCCCCCCGGCAAACGCGGGTCAGCGCGCGAGATCCCCTGTGGCACTCGGTCCCTCCAAGCCGGCGCATAGGGGCATGGCCTGTAACACCGCCGCAATCATGGTATGATTTTCCGACCGCACGGCACCGACTCGGCCGCTCCCTGATCACGGGCAGTCGGGGAAGCCACTGAAACAGAACACGAATCTCGCAAACCGCGCAGATGCCACGCGATCCCCGGCAGGAGAAACCAAGACATGGCCGACCGAACCCTTGACGCAAGAGGGCTCATCTGCCCGCTGCCCATTCTCAAGACGAGAAAGACCCTTGAGGAAATGAACCGGGGTCAGGTTCTGCTGGTCGAGGCCACCGATCCCGCGTCGGTCATCGATTTCGCCGCCTTTTGCCGCCAGACCGGCAACGCGCTTCTCACGCAGTCAACGCATGACGATGTCTACAGGTTCGAAATCAGGCGCGGCTGACCGAACACGCCACACCGGGCCGCGGTCCGAGGCGATTGCCACAGGACCCTCCCCCTGGCTCACCTCGATGGCCCGATCGTTGCGCTCAGTGCAACCAGTGCCGAGTGAACCCCGTCGCGCATTCCGTCCGGAGGATAGGGGCCAAAGACGTTCGGCCCGACCCGGAAATACAGGTTCACACGCGCGCCCGGCACGTCCTGAAACCGGATCAGGTAAAGGTCGGTCCGGCTTGCCAGCGACCTTGCGATCATGTCGCGCAGCGCGGCGCGTTTCATGGCCCCGGCCCAATCCTCTCCCCACTCCACAGATACCTCGATCATGGCCGGGCCGGCCTCCGCACGTCCCTGGCTGTATGCAACGGGACGCCCGGTGGTGATCGCGAGTGGACGAAGATCGGGATCATCCGCGAAATGGCTGGCGACGCGAAGCCCGACGGCCGGAGCGGCAAGAAGGAACAGGATCACAACCGGTCGAATCCAGTCGGTTTCGCGATCCATGTCCGCACCTGCACCTCTGCTTTCACGTCAGCATTCTTGCAGATCGAGGCTTTCAAATGATTAATGTGTGCCTCTGGCTGAATCGTTTTCCGTGAAACCCGTGATCGCGCAGGCTCAGCCTGTGAGCTGTTCCATCACCTCGTCGGGGGCATCGAAATTGGTGGTCACGCGCTGCACGTCGTCGTCGTCCTCGAGCGCGTCGATCAGCTTCATCAGCTTCTGCATGCCTTCGAGGTCAAGCTCGGTCGTGGTGGTCGGGCGCCAGACCAGCTTGGTCTCGTCGCTTTCGCCGAGTTCCGCCTCGAGCGCGTTGGCCACGTCGTTGAGGTCGGTATCGGCGCACCAGATGACATGGCCGTCCTCGCTGCTTTCCACGTCCTCGGCACCGGCCTCGATCGCGGCCATCATCACCGTATCGGCATCGCCCACGCTGGCGGGATAGGTCACCGCGCCCTTGCGCTCGAACATGAAGCCGACGCTGCCGGTCTCGCCGAGGTTGCCGCCATGCTTGGTAAAGGTCGAGCGCACGTTCGAGGCGGTGCGGTTGCGGTTGTCGGTCATCGCCTCGACGATCACCGCGACGCCACCCGGGCCATAGCCCTCATAGCGGATTTCCTCGTAATCCTCGCCCTCGCCTCCTGTGGCCTTCTTGATCGCGCGGTCGATATTGTCATTGGGCATGGATTGCGACTTGGCGACCTTGACGGCGAGGCGCAGGCGCGGGTTCTTTTCGGGGTCGGGGTCGCCCATCTTGGCGGCGACGGTGATTTCCTTGGAAAGTTTCGAAAACAGTTTCGAGCGCGCCGCGTCCTGGCGCCCCTTGCGGTGCTGGATATTTGCCCATTTGGAGTGGCCGGCCATGTCGCTCTCCCGACGTGTTTCATCTGACCGCGTCTCTATAGGCCACGCCCGCGCCCGGGTTCAATCCCCGTTGAGCGCCCCCTGCCATGCAGCGGTCCGTGTTGGCACAGTCGCACCGGCGCGCACCTACTCGCCCCACATCCAGCGCCCTTCGGGCCAGAAGGCGTGATAGGCGAAGGCGAACATCAGGTCATGGGCCACATCGCGTCCTGCATCGTCGCGCACCCGGATCGAGCCCACGTCGCGGCCATTGCCGATCTCGCTCGTATCGAGCGCCGAGGCTTGCCCCTCCTCCCAGGTGATCACCACGCCTGCCTCGGAAATCCGGCCGGCCTTGCGCAGGCGCTCCATCGGCCAGGCGCGCTCGCCCACCCGCACCACGCGCGACAGCGGGTCGATCCCGTGGGGCGGGTCCTCGCCATTGTAGAGAAACGGCCGCGCGGCGCTGTCATAGCCGCGATAGGGGTTGCTTCCGTAGGGGCGCGAGACCCCTGGTTCGTCCATGACCAGCCCCTCGGGGTTTCGGTCGCGGAACTGGTCCCAGCTTTCCATCCAGCTGGCCACCTGTTTCAGTTCGACACCGGTCATCTCGCCCACGATGCCCTCGCCCAGCGCCTGTTGCCACCAGCTCTGGGTTTCGCGGTCATACATCACCATGTCGGAATTGCGCAGCTTGCCGGTCACGCCGAAGCTCAGAACCTCGCCCTGCACCCGCCGATCAAAGGTCAGCGCCGAGTTGCACAAGGGGCAGAACGTCACCGCCACCGGCACGCCGCCGACCGTGTCGTTCACGATTTCATGCCAGGTGAGATAGCGGATCGGATAAGCGCGCGGCGTCTCATCGCCGATCTCGACCGTGATCACCGGCTCGCGCCCCTCGATCCGGCTCTCTTGTGACGCGGGAATGAACTCCGGCCCGCTCAGTGCCGGAATGCCATCCTTGCCCGGCCCGCCCGACATGATCTCGGACCAGGCTGACACGTTCGAGCGGGAAAAGTCGGTCTCGGGCCACTCGGAGCGCCAGGCATCCGGGTTGGCCAGGGCCGGGCCTGCAAGGGCCAGCCAGAACAGTGTCGCGCGCAAGATCATGGGTCATCCTCCCCTGGTTCAAGACAAGGATGACCCATCGCAGGCGGGTTTGCACAGCCCCCGACACGCGGATGTGAGAGGGTTTGAACTCAGTCGGTGACGGTGACGCGTTTCATCACGTCGGGCTGGCCGACGACGGCGCCGTTTTGACCCTCGCCGCGCTTGATCGCATCGACCACATCCATGCCGGAGGTCACCCGCCCCACGACGGTATATTGACCGTCAAGATGCGTCGCCGGTGCGAACATGATGAAGAATTGCGAATTGGCGCTGTCTGGATCGCTGCTCCGGGCCATGCCGACCACACCACGCTCGAAACTCTCGTCCGAGAACTCGGCGCTGAGGTTCGGCCGGTCAGATTTGCCGGTGCCCGCGCGGCGCATGTCACCGCCCATCTTGCCGAACTGCACGTCGCCGGTCTGGGCCATGAACCCCTCGATCACGCGATGAAACACCACCCCGTCATAGGCGCCATCCTCGGCCAGCGCGGTGATCTGTTCGACATGGCCGGGCGCCACGTCTTCCAGCAGGTCGATCTCGATCACGCCATCGGCTTCACCATCGACCTCGATCTTGAGGCCGGTGGCGGCGGCGGGGCTGGCCGTCAGTGCGGCCATCAAAAGAACCTTATGCAACATCGGCCGCCACCTTCACGCTGATCATCCGGTCGGGGTTGGCGGGCGGCTCGCCCCGGGTGATCGCATCGACATGTTCCATGCCCTCGATCACCTGCCCATAGACGGTGTATTGCCCGTTGAGGAAATCATTGTCCTTGAAGCTGATGAAGAATTGCGAATTGGCCGAATTGGGGTTCTGCGACCGCGCCGCGCCAAGGCTGCCACGGGCATGGGGGATGCGGCTGAACTCGGCCGGAAGGTCGGGCAGGTCCGATCCGCCGGTGCCCGCACGCCCGGGGTTGTAATCCTTTTCCATGTTGGCGTGCTGCACATCGCCGGTCTGGGCCATGAAGCCGTCGATCACGCGGTGAAAGGCCACGTTGTCATAGGCCCCGGCGCGGGCAAGCTCCTTCATCCGTTCGCAATGTTTCGGTGCCACATCCGGCATCAGTTGAATCGTGACGGTGCCGTCTTTCAGCTCCATCAGGATGGTGTTCTCGGGGTCCTTGATCTCGGCCATGTGGGCGCTCCTTCCTGTCTCATCGCAGGTTACCTATGCCGCATTGCCCGCGACGACAAGTGACGGCATTGACGCCCGGGCAAGGCTTCGCCAAAGAGACGCCATCGAAAACCGGAACCGGGCCGAGGGGACAGGATGGGCTGGAAGACACTCGACGACATGGATCTTGCGGGCAAGCGCGTGCTGGTCCGCGTGGACATCAACGTGCCGGTGCAGGACGGCCGGGTGAGCGACGCCACGCGGATCGAACGCATCGCCCCCACCGTGCGCGACATTCTGGCCAAGGGCGGCAAGCCGATGCTGCTGGCCCATTTCGGACGGCCCAAGGGCAAGGTGGTGCTCGACCTGAGCCTGCGCATCATCCTGCCTGCGCTGGAGCGGGCGCTCGGCTGCTCCGTCGGGTTCGTCGAGACGCTGGACGCCGCCGAGACGCTGACCGACGAGGCGCGCGCCGCCGATGTGCTGCTTCTCGAGAACATCCGTTTTCACCCCGGCGAAGAGTCCAATGACCCCGATTTCGCCGCCCGTCTGGCCGGGCTGGGCGATGTCTATTGCAACGATGCCTTTTCCGCGGCGCACCGGGCACATGCCTCGACCGAAGGCGTGGCACATCACCTGCCCGCCTGTGCCGGACGGCTGATGCAGGCCGAGCTCGAGGCGCTCGAAGCGGCGCTGGGCAGACCCGCGCGCCCGGTCATGGCGGTGGTGGGCGGCGCCAAGGTCTCGACCAAGCTCGACCTGCTGGGCAACCTGGTGGGACGGGTCGAGACCCTCGTGATCGGCGGCGGCATGGCCAACACCTTCCTTGCCGCACAGGGCATCGGGGTGGGAAAATCGCTCTGCGAGCATGACATGGCCGATACCGCGCGCGAGATCATGGCCAAGGCCACGACCCAGGGCTGCGAGATCATCCTGCCCGAAGACGTGGTGGTCGCACGTGAGTTCGCTGCACATGCCCTGCACGAGACCGTGCCCGCCACCGAATGCCCATCGGACGCGATGATCCTCGATGCCGGGCCGCTCACCGTCGCGCGGATCGCCACGGCGCTGGACAACGCGAGAACGCTGATCTGGAACGGCCCGCTGGGCGCGTTCGAGATTCCCCCCTTCGACGCCGCCACCAGGGCCGCCGCGCAAAGCGCCGCCGCACACAGCCGCGCGGGTGCACTGGTTTCGGTCGCGGGCGGGGGCGATACGGTGGCAGCGCTCAACCAGGCGGGCGCAGCAGATGATTTCACCTATATCTCGACCGCGGGCGGTGCGTTCCTAGAATGGATGGAAGGCAAGACGCTGCCCGGCGTCGCCGCGCTCGAGGCCTGAACGGGCGAGGGAATCGCCCCGGACAGACCCGGCCGGCCCGCTATGCCGGGCGCGCGAAGGCCGCGCCAAGCTCCGCACGGATCGCGTCGGTGTTGGCTGCACGTTCGACCGGCATTTCGACCAGCGTTCGCCCATGATGGTCACGCGCGATCAACATCCCGTCGCGGAAATCGACATCGCTCAGGTTGTCATAGCTGATCTCGACCTCGCGGACCACGACACCCGCCTCGCGCCTGATCAGCCGCAAACACCGCCGCCGCCCGTCAAGCCAGACCTCGGGGTTCACAGGCCGACAGGCAGCCATCACGAACATGAGGCCACCACAAGCCAGAAACAGGCTCAGCCCCAGCTTGACCAGCATCAACAGCGGGTCCCAGATCGCCCCGGGCCAGAACCAGAGCCCGACCGCCGCGATCAGAAGCGCGCCCCCGCCGATCCAGCCGATCACGCCGCTCGTGGAATGGCCGGAGATCGCCAGCCCGCGATCGCCATGCAAGGATTGCATTTCGGAAATGCCAGCCATGGTGTTCCTCCTCTTGCCTGCGATCGCTCCGGGCTTTCACGGACAGCCTGTGTTCCGATCCCGGCAGCAGTGCGACGCCAAATGGGCTTTTTCCCGACACCTTTTGTTTCGGCATGTAACCGCGGCGCCCGTTGACCGCGCTCGGCCACTCCGTCTTGCGCGGCCGGCGAAAACATCGTAAGGGCACTCGTCCTTCCGCAGTTTTTCATGAACCGCGCAGTCTCTCGTGGATGGGTCGCGGAAGGTGACATCGGCCCTCCTATGAAATGCGCATGACAAGAAGGAAGATCGCATGCCGCTCTACGAGCATGTTTTCATCTCGCGCCAGGACCTGTCCAGTACCCAGGCCGAGGGTCTCATCGAACATTTCGGCACCGTGCTCAGCGACAATGGCGGAAACGTTATCGACAGCGAGTACTGGGGCGTCAAGACGATGGCCTACAAGATCAACAAGAACCGCAAGGGGCACTATGCATTCCTCAAGACCGACGCCCCGGCGCCGGCCGTTCAGGAAATGGAACGCCTCATGCGCCTGCATGACGACGTGATGCGCATCCTGACCATCAAGGTCGACGAACATGTCGAGGGCCCGTCGGTCCAGATGCAGAAACGCGACGAGCGCGCCGAGCGCCGCGAGCGCCGTTGATCAGCCGCAGGAAAGGACCCTAAACCATGGCAACCAAACCGTTTTTCCGTCGTCGCAAGGTGTGCCCCTTCTCGGGCGACAACGCACCCAAGATCGACTACAAGGATACCCGTCTGCTGCAACGCTACATTTCCGAGCGTGGCAAGATCGTGCCCTCGCGCATCACCGCCGTCTCGGCCAAGAAGCAGCGTGAACTGGCCCGCGCCATCAAGCGCGCCCGTTTCCTCGCCCTTCTGCCCTATGCCGTGAAATAAGAAGGAGTATGGCAATGCAAGTGATCCTTCTCGAACGCGTGGCCAAGCTCGGCCAGATGGGCGATGTCGTCGACGTCAAGCCCGGCTTTGCACGCAATTTCCTTCTGCCGCAGGGCAAGGCGCTGTCGGCCTCCGAGGCCAATATCGCTTCCTTCGAGGCCCGCAAGGCACAGCTCGAAGCGCGCAACCTGGAAACCCGCAAGGAGGCCGAGGCCCTGGCTGCGAAACTCGAAGGCCAGCGGTTCGTCGTGATTCGCTCGGCCTCGGATTCCGGGTCGCTCTATGGCTCGGTCAGCACGCGCGACGCCGCCGATGCCGCGAACGAGGCCGGGTTCTCGCTCGACCGCAAGCAGGTGTCGCTGTCGCGCCCGATCAAGGAACTGGGCCTGCATGAGGTGCATGTGAACCTCCACCCCGAGGTCGATGTGACCATCCAGCTCAACGTCGCACGCTCGCCCGAAGAGGCCGAGCTTCAGGCATCGGGCAAGTCGATCCAGGAACTGGCCGCCGAGGAAGAGGCTGCGGCCGATTTCGAGATCGCCGAACTGTTCGAAGATATCGGCGCCGCCGCGTCGGAAGACGAAGAGCTTGCCGAAACTGTCGGGATCGAAGAAGAGCCCGCCAGCGACGAGAGCGGCGACGAACACAAGGCCTGATCGGCGCAGGTCAACCGACGGGCATCAAGGCCGCGCAACCCCGGTTGCGCGGCCTTCTTTTGGCATGACCAATCGCACCAGCGCGCTGTTTCTCTCCGAAGAGGCGGTGACGCACGCCATCCTGTGCCTGGGACAGACAAGGGCGGGCGCCTAAATTCTGACCATTTCTTCGAGCATATTGTAAACTCGGGCGGCATTCATCTATGGTTGGGTGCATCCGAACGCGGGCAAGGGCGGCTTCATGGATCTGATCGATCTCAGCAAGATTCCGGATGCGGATGACCGCTTCCTGCGGTTTCTTGACGATCTTTGCCAGACGCTTGAGTTCGATCATGCCTCCTATGCAACGCTCAACCCGGTCTCGGGCACGGTTCAGGGGTTTGCCAATTACCGGAGTGACTGGGTCGACCATTACACGCGCAAGGCCCTGCACCGGATCGACCCGACCCTGCATTTCGGGCGCAAGTCCATTGCCCCGGTTGATTGGGGCCGGCTCGAACGCACCGCCCATTTCCACTCGGTGTTCAACGATGCGCCCCAGTTCGGCATGTCCGACCAGGGGCTGACCGTCCCGGTGCGCGGACCCTATGGTGATTTTGGCCTGCTTTCCGTCACCCGCGACTGCCCGAAACACGAATGGCAGAGCCTCAAGAAAAAGGTGATGGGCAATCTTCAGGTCGCCGCGGTGCACATGCATGACAACATCATGCAATCCGACCTTGGCATTGCGACACTGCACCGCCCGGCACTCTCGACGCGGGAACGCGAAATCCTGCAATGGGTCGCCGAAGGAAAATCACAGCAGGATATCGGCGACATCCTTTCAATCTCGCACCGCACGGTCGAGGTTCACCTGCGCTCCGGCCGGTCCAAGCTCGGCGCACTGACCACCGCGCAGGCGGTCGGCCGAGCAATCAGCCTCGGCCTCGTAAAGCCCGGCTGACCGGGATACCGCCCCACCATCTTTCGAAAAGTGACGCTACGTAATCTTCTCGCCTTACGGGAATCCCCTAATGGCCCGTTCACCCGGTTTGAGCGATTCTATCCACACGACGACAAACTTGGGGATAACAAAAATGATCATCGTGACAGACGCACTGAACCGTGAACGACACACGGATATAATCGACGAAATGTACCGGCTGCGTGCCCGCGTGTTCCAGGGCCGCCTGGGCTGGGACGTCAAGGTCACCGACGGGCGCGAGTTCGATGAGTTCGACGCACTTGATCCGGTCTATATCATCGCGCTCGACGAAAGCGGCCATGTGGTCGGCTGCATGCGGCTTTTGCAAACCACCGGCCCGCACATGCTTTCGGATGTCTTCCACGAGATCCTCGATGGCGAGCCCCCCCTGCGCAGCGCGCAGGTCTGGGAAGCGACGCGTTTTTGCGTCGATACCGAACGCCTTTCGCGTTCCGGCCGGGCCAGCAACTCGATTTCCTATGTCACTTCCGAGGTCATGATCGCGGCGTTCGAATATGGCCAGGAGTCCGGAATTCTCGATGCGGTGGCGGTGATCGACCCGGTGATGAACCGCGTCATGATCCGTTCGGGCAATGCGCCTTACGACTATCTCGGCACGGCCAAACCGATGGGCAAGGTCACGGCCATGGCCGCGCTCATGGATTGCTCGGAAGAGCGTGTGGCCCGCATTCGCGAATTTTCCGGCATCACGCATGACGTATTCACGCCCGAGCATGTCGTGCGCGCCGTGTTCGAAGCGGCCCACGCCCCCACCACTCACGATCACCTGCCGGAGGCGCTGAAATCCTATCTGGACGAACAGATCGCTGCGGCAGGCACGGCTGATGAACTGCGGGATGCAAAGGCGCTCGCGGCCACTCTCGCAACCCGCTTCTCACGGGAGGAAGATCAAAGATATCAATCGGTTCACTGATAGAACAGACGACACTCACGGTTCCCCTACCCGGCGCGCAAGCGCCTGGGGTCTCTCCCTGCGATTGCTCCCCAGTCTTCGATTGGTCCGGTGCGCGTTACGGCCCGCCCAATCGACGCAGGGAGAGACGGTTTCTTGCACGTCGCAGCCATGCCCGCAGGCGCACGGCTGACAGGACCGGCTTGCCCCCGATCGTAAGCGCGCTTACCATGCGCCCCAACGACGACCCGAGGGAGGCATGGCCATGGATGGCAGGATCAACGATTTCGACCTGATGGAGATCGGGGCTGAGTTCATCGAGAACCCCTATCCCACCCTGCGCGCCTTGCGCGAGACGTCGCCGGTGCATCGCAACGCCGACGGCTCGGTCTTTCTTACCCGCCATGCCGATTGCCTGCGCGTCTATCAGTCGCGCGACATGCTTTCGGACAAGACCCGCGAGTTCGGCCGCAAATTCGGCCAGTGCCCGCTGCTTACCCATCACACGACCTCGCTCATCTTCAACGACCCGCCCTATCACACGGTGGTGCGCAAATTGATTTCCGGCGCCTTCACCCCGCGCAAGCTGGCCGAGTTCGAGCCGCTGATCGACGAGATCGTCGATCGCCTGCTCGACCGGGTCGAGGAACTGGGCGAGTTGGACCTGATCGAGGATTTCGCCAAGATCCTGCCGACCGAGATCATTTCCTTCATGCTCGGCATCCCCGAGCAATACCGCGCCAAGCTGCGCGACTATTCGCTGGCGATCCTTGGCGCGCTCGATCCGGTCGTGCCCGAAGACCGGATGGAAGCCGGCAATCAGGCGGTCACGGAATTTTCCGAGATTCTCGACGATCTCATCAACCACCGGCGCGCCAACCCCGAAGGCGCCGCCCAGGGCGAGGTGCTCGAAGCACTCATTTTCGGCGAACATGACGGGCGTCGCCTGACCCAGGAAGAGTTGATCCAGAACTGTATCTTCCTCCTGAACGCCGGCCACGAGACCACCACGAGCTTTGTCGGCAATTCGATCGGTATCCTTCTTGATGAGCCCGAACAGCACCGGATGCTGCTCGACGACCCGGCCCTGATCGACACCGCGGTCGAGGAGTTTCTGCGCGTGCAGTCGCCCCTTCAGATCGGCAATCGCCTGGCCCACGCGGATATCGAGCTTTCCGACGGCACGGTGCTGCCCGAGGGCACGTATATCCACACCTCGATCGCCGGGGCCAACCGCGACCCGGCGATGTTCGACGCACCCGAAACGGTCGATATCACACGCAAGCCCAACCGCCATATCGCCTTTATCACCGGCATCCATGTCTGCCTTGGTGCAACGCTGGCACGAATCGAGGGGCGCATCGCGCTGGGCAAGTTCATCGCGCGTTTCCCGAGGATGCAACAGACCGGTCCACGCCGCCTTGTCCCGCTGGCGCGATTCCGCGGGTATGCCAGCCTGCCGATCCGCGTGCGTTGACGCCGCGCGGGAGGCTTAGCCGCCGAAGTCCTCGCCCACCGGCAGCGGCTCCATCCGGATCAGCCGCGAATCACGCACCGCCGCCTGCCGGTGCTCCATTGCCGCGCGATACTCGGGGTCCTTGATCATGCTCACAAAGGCTTCGGCATCGGGATATTCCGCGATAAAGCACAGATCCCAGTCCTCGCCCTCCTGAGGGCCGATCAGCATGAATTCCATCTTGCCGCGCCAGACGATCCGCCCGCCCAGCCGTTCAAGGATATGCGCCGTCTCGCGCCCATAGGCGGCATAGGCCTCGGCCCCCGTGGCCGCGCGGCCATCTGGGTATTCGGCCCTCTCGCGCAGCTTCACGAGGTTGAGCATGTGAATCGGCCCCTTGCGCGGCACGTCGCGAAAACCGCGAAACTGCTCTCCGGTAAATCCGACATGATCCATGATGATCCTCCCTTTGGGACCAACGTGACCTCACCGCCCCGACCGGTCAACGCATCCCTGCTTGTGACGCCGCGGCATTGGCCGCATAGTCGCGCGCATGACTGACAGACCCGACCCCACGACCCGCTTTCACGCCATGCTGCACGCGCGTTCCGGCGCGCTCGAGCCCGGCGACCCGGTGCCCGAACCGCTGGTCATGACTTCGGCCTTCGCGCTTTCGGAGCAGCCCGCACCCGATCGCAGCTATGGCCGCATGGCCACGCCCACGGTCTCGGCGGTGGAGGCGCGGCTGGCCCTGCTCGAAGACGCACCCTGTCTGCTTTTTCCCTCTGGAATGGGGGCTTACGGTGCATTGATGATGGCCGCGCTCAAGACGGGCGACCGGGTTCTCTTGCTCTCGGATGGCTATTACGCCGCGCGCGCGCTCACCGAAACCGTGCTCGCCCCCTTCGGCATCACCATGCAAAGCTGTGCTGCGCGCGACATCGCCAGCGCCCCGCTCGACGGGCTGTCCATGGTCATCGTCGAAACCCCGTCCAATCCCGGCCTCGACGTGATCGACATCGCGGCGCTGGCCGCACGTTGCCGGACCGCGGGCGCGCGCCTCGTGGTCGACAACACGGTCTGCACGCCGCTCTTGCAGCAACCGCTCGATCTGGGGGCCGATGCGGTGATCGTCTCGGACACCAAGGCGATGGGCGGGCATTCAGACCTGCTCATGGGTCATGTCGCCAGCCGCGATGCTGGGCTGATGGAGCGGCTTCACGCCACCCGTTCGCTCGCGGGCGCGATCCCCGGCCCGTTCGAGGCATGGCTTTTACTGCGCGGGCTTGAAACGCTCGATCTGCGGCTTGCGCGGATGTGCGAGAACGCGCGCGCCGCCCTGCCCGTTCTCGAGGGGTCCAGCAAGGTCTCCGACGTCATCTACCCCGCGCCCCACCCGCAGGCTGCCGACCAGGGGTTCCTCGTCGGGGCCAGCTTCGCCGACGCCCCGACCGCCGACCGGTTTCTCGAACTGGCAGGCTTTGCCCCCACCACCAGTTTCGGCGGGTTGCACAGCTCGGGCGACCGCCGCGCGCGCTGGGGCGACGCGGTGCCCGCGGGGTTCCTGCGCCTGTCGTTCGGCACCGAACCGACCGTGCGTCTCATGGCCGACATCGCCCGCGCCCTCGATCGGCTCTGACCAAGGGGCGCATCCCGATCTTTGCAGAAGAATCGTCTGCCGGGCCGAAACCCCTATGCCGCGGCCTGGGCCGCCACGCCGCGAATGCGCTCGATCATGGCGCGCAACCCGTTCGAACGTTGCGCCGAAAGCGCCTCGTCCAGACCCAGCCGCGCCATCTCGGCGCGCGCGTCGACCTGGAGCACCTTGTCAACCGGCAAGCCGTTGTAAAGTCGGCGCAACACCGCGATCAGCCCGCGCACGATCATCGCATCGGAGTCGCCCTCGAACGAGAACACGCCGCCCTCGATCCGCGGATGCAGCCAGACCTGGCTGGCACAACCCTCGACCTTGGTCGCCGGCACCTTGAGCGCCTCGGGCAAAGGGTCCATCGCCTTGCCCTCCTCGATTACGAGGGCATAACGATCCTCCCAATCCTCCAGAAACTCGAAATCCTCTACAATGTCCTCAAAGGCTTGCGTGGCCATGATGCTCTCCGGTTGCGACAGCCTCTACCTAAGCACGCCCGGCGCAGAGGTCCAGATCATCGCATGGCGTCTTTTCAACGCGGCGTGAATAGGCTAACCCGGAACAAACGGCAAAGGCAGGGCCCATGCGGACATCCATCATCCTTCTCCTGACGGCGACGCTCACCCTTTCGGCCTGCGGCGCGGTGCGCGACAGCCGGGTCAACCCGTTCAACTGGTTCGGCGGAAGTCGCGCCGAATCCTCGCCCGCCACCGAGAACAGCAACCCGCTCATTCCCCAGCGCAGCGGCATGTTCGCCCGCCGCCCCGAGGCACCCTATGCCGGCATGCCGGTGGCTATGATCGACGACCTTTCGATCGAACGCGCCCCGGGCGGCGCCATCGTCCGCGTGCGCGGCACCGCCGCCACCCAGGGCGCGCACGAGGTTCGGCTTGTCAAGGAAGACGAAGAGAGCGACGCCACCACGCTGACCTACACGCTCAAGGCGCAGTTCCCGCAAGACAGGCGGCGGGTCGGTCCCGAAACCAGCCGCGAGTTGACCGCCGCGCGTTTCGTGACAAACAACGATCTCGAAGGCATCCGGACGATCCGCGTCAAGGGCGCGCAGAACGCACGGGTCAGCTCGCGCCGCTAGCTGCTCAACTGACCTGCCCGCCAGATCGGTGAGCCATTGTCTTTCTGGTGACCCCAAACCCGCTTTGCCCTCACCCGAGCGTCAAACTACACTCCCACGAACGATTTAGGGGGCGCTCCAATGAAGAACCAAATGACAGGCAACGCCGGGCTATTTTACATAGCTTGGGAATTGACCCGGCGCGGTTGGAACGTCATGCCCACCGTTCGTAATGCCCGTGGAGCCGATCTATACGCCGCCCCGGTTGACGATGAAGAGGCGGTGATTCCAATTCAGTCAAAGGCCCTGTCGAAACGTGCGGCAGTGCCATTGGGTACAGATCTGGAACGGCTGCGTTCACGGTGGTGGATCATCACGTTGGGCGCAGACAACGATGATCCGGTATGCTTCATCCTGACGCTGGACGAAGTGAGGGAACTGGCATCGCGAGACAAGGGAAAGAACCGTGCATACTGGCTTGAGGCCAAGAATTACGACAAACCAGAATTCCGCGAGGCGTGGTACCGACTAGGCATCTAGCTCGTGTTGCCATCACTTGGGGCCGGTCGATCAAGGCGCTGAGCGTTCGCCCGGGTGGGCGCGGAACGCGCCCGCCATGGGGCGGGCGGGTGAATGCGAACGCGTGCAATATGGTATAATTGTTCAGTCTCGAAATGTGCTCGTCTACTGATCTGTAACCATCACAAGGGCACACCCGCATCCCGACCCGTTCAAAGCTCGACCACCTTCACGTTACGCCCCTTGGCCGCAAGCGCGATCTTGCCCTCGCACAGGCGCAGCGCATCCTCGCCGAACACCTCGCGCCGCCAGCCCTTGAGCGCGGGCACATCCCGCTCGCCCGCCGCGATCAGGTCGAGATCGGCGGCCGGCGCGATCAGTTTCGACGCCACCCCCTCGCGTTCGGTCTTGGCCTTCAAAAGCACCCGCAACAGGTCGGCCAGCGCCGGGTTGACCTGGAGCTTCTCGCGGCTGCGGTCGATCTGTGGCATGTCCTCGGGCGGGCACTCCATCCCGGCCTTGACCGCGGCGAGGATCCCTTCGGCAATCTCGCCCCGCCGCGCCTCGCGCAAGAGCAGCCGCGACCGGCCCAGATCCTGCATGCTCTGCGGCTTGGTCGAGGCCAGCTCGACCAGCGCGTCATCCTTGAACACCCGGTTGCGCGGGATGTTGCGCGACCTGGCGTAACCTTCGCGGAACCGCGCCAGTTCGCGCACGATCGCCATGAACCGGCCCGACTGGGTCCGCGTCTTGACGCGTTTCCATGCCTCGCTGGGCTTGACCTCATAGGTCTCGGGATCGGTCAGAACCGCCAGTTCCTCTTTCACCCATTTGTCGCGCCCGGTCTTTTCCAGCTCTGCCGCCAGATGCTCATAGATCACCCGCAGATGCGTCACGTCGGCCAGCGCGTATTTCTTCTGCGCCTCGCTCAGCGGGCGGCTCGACCAGTCGGTAAAGCGCGAGGTCTTGTCGAGATCGGCGCGTGCGATCTTCTTGACGAGCGTCTCATATCCCACCTGCTCGCCAAAACCACAGACCATGGCCGCGACCTGCGTGTCGAAAAACGGTTCGGGGATCACCCCCGCCTCGACCTGGAAGATCTCGAGATCCTGTCGCGCGGCGTGAAACACCTTGACCACGCCCGTGTCGCGAAAAAGCTCGTAAAGCGGTTCAAGCGACATCCCCTCGGCCAGCGGATCGACCAGGACCGCGCCTTCGTCCCCCTCGCCCGGCATCGCCATCTGCACGAGACAGAGCTTGGAAAAATAGGTCCGCTCACGCAGGAACTCGGTATCGATCGTCACATAGGGATGTTCACGCGCTTCCGCGCAAAAGGCGGCGAGGTCTTCGGTCGTGGTCAGGGTCTTCATGCTTTGCGGTTTCGCTTTCTTGGTTCATTGCACAGGGCGCGTCTTACGCCATGGCGCAGGTGATGGAAAGGCGCGCGGATCACAAAGGCACGGGTGGGCACCTCAGTTCAGAAAGATCCTCTCACGCTCGCCCGACAGGAAGCGGCGCAGCACCAGCGGGTAGAGTTCGTGCTCACGCACCTGCACCCGCGCCGCCAGCGCCTCGGGCGTGTCGCCGGGCCGGATCGGCACCACCGCCTGCCCCAGGATCGGCCCGTCATCGAGCTCGGCCGTCACCTCGTGAACGGTGCAACCCGCCTCTGAATCGCCTGCCGCCAGTGCCCGCGCATGGGTGTCGAGCCCGCGATATTTCGGCAAGAGCGACGGATGGATATTCAACATCCGCCCGGCATAATGCCCGATGAAAAGCGGTGTCAGGATGCGCATGAACCCGGCGAGGCAGATTACTTGCGCCCCTGCTCTGTCAATCTCGGAAATCAGCGCCTTTTCAAACCCTTCCCGGTCACCCTTGAAGGCGCGATGATCCACTGCCGCCGTGGCAATTCCCATCTCGCGTGCCTTTTGCAGGCCCCCAGCCGCCGGATCGTTCGACAGCACGAGGCAGGCCCGCCCCGGGTGATCGCCGGTCATCGACTCCACCAGCCGAACCATGTTCGACCCGCCCCCCGAGATCAGGATCGCGACCGGGATGCTCACGCAAGCGTCCCGCGATAGGACACGCCGTCACCCGCCACGACGCGGCCCAGCTCGTAAACTGCTTCGCCCTCACCTTCGAGAACCGCGCGCAGCGCCCCTGCCCGCGCCGCATCGACCACGAGGATCATGCCCATGCCGCAATTGAAGGTCTTGAGCATTTCGCCCTCTTCCATGCCGCCCACGCCGCGCAACCAGTCGAACACCGGTGGCAAGGACCACGCGCCCAGATCGACCTCGGCGCCCAGCCCCGCGGGCAAGACCCGCGGCAGGTTCTCGCTCAGTCCCCCGCCGGTGATGTGGGCCAGGCCATGCACGCCCCCCGCCCGTACCGCCGCCAGCGCCTGTTTCACGTAAAGCCGCGTCGGGCGCAAAAGCGTCGCACCAAGGCTGCCTTCGTCCCATGGGCAGGCCGCATCCCAGCCCAGGCCGCTCATCTCGACCAGTTTGCGCACGAGTGAATAGCCATTGGAATGCACCCCCGACGAGGCCAGCCCGAGGAGCACATCGCCCTCGCTCACCCCCTCGGGCAGGGCCGTGCCGCGCTCCATCGCGCCCACGGCAAAGCCCGCCAGGTCGAAATCGCCGGGCGGGTACATCCCCGGCATTTCCGCCGTCTCGCCGCCGATGAGGGCGCAGCCCGATTGCACGCAGCCCTCGGCAATACCCTCGACGATCCGCGCGGCCTTGTCGGTCTCAAGCTTGCCGGTTGCGAAATAATCGAGGAAAAACAGTGGCTCCGCCCCCTGGCAGACAAGGTCGTTGACGCACATCGCCACCAGGTCGATGCCCACGCCATCGACCTCGCCCGTGTCGATCGCGATGCGCAGCTTGGTGCCCACGCCATCGGTCGCAGCCACCAGAACCGGATCGGCATAACCCGCCGCCTTGAGATCGAAAAGCGCGCCAAAGCCCCCCAGCCCCGCCATCACGCCGGGGCGGTCCGTGCGCCGGGCCGCCGGCTTGATCCGCTCCACGAGTGCATTGCCCGCGTCGATATCCACACCGGCATCGGCATAGGTCACACCATTCTTTCCGCTCATCGGCACATCTCCCGGAAATTCCTGCGTCAGCGCCTACCCCATCGCGCGCAGCCGCGCAACGGCACAGACCCTTTCCCGATCATGCGCCACGACCCGATGGAACGCGACGCGCTTCGCCGTCACACGGCCACCGCTTCGCCGGCCGCTTGACCTCTCCCACGGTTCTGCTAGCAACGTTTCCGGGCGGGCCTGTAGCTCAATTGGTTAGAGCAGAGCGCTCATAACGCTTTGGTTGGGGGTTCGAGTCCCTCCGGGCCTACCATCATTTGACACCATCCGGTCGATTGCCCGCTATTCTGCCACTGCCCGGCGACAGAGGAGAGGACAAAACCGGTTGCCAACGGATGGCTGACCTGTCGGTCACGATTGGGACCCAAAAGGGAACCGAGGGCGCCCTCGAAAAGGGGGTCGCACCGGTTCCCCTGGCACCCCTTGCAAACCTGGCACCCCTTGCAAAGACGCGACCTCAGGGAGGTCGAACATGCAGCGACCTGACCCCGCAAAGACAACTGCACTTTTCCCGCCCCTGACCTGCCCGACCGCACGAGACTCGCCAACCTGTCGCCCGCTCGAAACAAAATAGCACTTGATCATCAGGCATGGGCAAGCGAGTTTGCGGACGAACCGTGGACCGCCGGGTGGCGTTCCTTTCGAACGCGCGATCGGCGATACGTGACGACGCAAACGCACAAGACGCGCATGGAAAGCGACCAGAAAGAGGGAAGGCGCATGTCGATGGGAAAACGCGAACAGGGCGCACGGCTCGACAAGGGCAAGCGACAATATCGCGAAACATCTGCGCCATCCCAAACGGAGTTCGAAGCCTACATGGCGCAACTTTACACGGCGTCCGGGCGTACATGGTTTTCGGCATGGTCGAGGCCACATCTGATGAAACGCGCCAGGGTGAAACGCATGGCGAAACGTCTGCGTGACTCCGGCTTTTTCGACGGCGAATGGTATCTGCAGCAAAATCCAGACGTGGCCGAAGCGGGCGTTGATGCTGCTCAGCACTTCGTCGAGTATGGATATTCAGAAGGGCGCAAACCGTCACCGCACTTCGATTCCCCGGCCAACATGAACGACCATCCGGAGTGGGACGCGGCACAGCTGACGCCGTCGCCTCGTTCCGAGGACCCGAATTCGATCTCGGACCGCCCGGACGAGGACCCGGACGCCCCCGTCCCGCATTACGGAAAGGGGCTGGACAACCTTGTCAGGGCGGCACGACGGCGCACCAAATCCCCCGGGCAGACCGACGAGTATGAGGTGATCCGCAGCGCGTTCGACATCGCCTACTATCTTGCGCGCTATCGTGACATCGCGCGCGCGGTCCGCCTCGACCCGATCCAGCACTACATCAATGCCGGAGCCAGAGAAGGGCGCGATCCGTCGCCGCATTTCTCCACGAAAAGCTACCGCGCGCGTTACCCGGAGGTGGATGAAAGCGGGCTCAATCCGTTCTATCACTGGCTCACCATCGGCCGGGACAAGGGCTATATCGCGGAACCCTTCACCGAATTCGAGGGCATGTGCCGGATCCTCGGGCGCTCGCCACAGGAGGTGCAGGGCCTGCTGACCGAACGGCGCGACGACCTGCGGCAGCGCCTCGAGCATGGCAAGCTGGGCGAGATGGTGGCAAAAGCCGCCGAACTCGACCCCCTGATCGCCCATTCCTGGCCCGAAGCGCTGCAGATCAAGCTGCCGCCCTTTCATTCCGAGCCCGTCGTGTCGCGCGTGGTGGCGATGCACCGCCTTCAGGAAGCCGCGGACTTCAGGCGTGCACGCTTCGTCATCGTGGTCAACCGGCCCAGATGGGGGGGAGGGCGGCGAATCGAAGGGCACATACTCCATGCACTTGCACAGCGATACTCGCCAGACGAAATGCTGGTATTGAACACCGAGGAGGGCGGCGATGCGCCACCCGGTCGCTTTCCGGAAGGATGCCGGCACCTGGACTTCGCGACGGTAACCGCCGACCTCAAGCCCGACGCACGTGAGAGGGTCCTGGTGGAGTTTCTGCGCTCTCTTCGTCCCGATGCGGTATTCAATGTGAACAGCCGCCTGATGTGGGAAGCCCTCAAACCTTACGGCAAGGCACTTTCGGCAACCACCGCCCTTTATGCTTGTCTTTTCTGCAATGAAAAGACGCTTTTCGGTTTCTGGACTGGCTACCCCGTCAAGCAATTCTATCGAAATTTCGACGTGCTTGCCGGTATCTTCTGCGACAGCCATTATCTCGCCGAGCAACTGACCGCGCAATTCCAGGTACCACCTGGTCTGCGCCACAAAGTCCGCGTGCTCGAAGCCCCCGTGGACAGCTCGCAGCCGGTCATTCCCGCACCCGCACCCGATACGCAGCGGCGGCCACAGGTCTTCTGGTCCGGGCGCTTCGACCGGCAGAAACGCGTGGATATCGCGTACGAGATCGCCCGACGCGTGCCGGAAGCCGATTTCCGGATGTGGGGCGAAGATGTGCTCAAGGGCGGCACCGGCGATCTGCGGCGCCCGGAAAACGTGCAGGTCGAGGGCAAATACGTCCATTTCAGTGACCTCCCGCTGGAGAACTGCGATCTGTGGCTCTACACATCTGAATGGGATGGCGTGCCCAGCCTTCTGATCGAGGTGGCAATGACCGGCGTGCCACTGGTCGGCTCCTTGGCCGGGGGCACAGGTGAAATCCTGCGCCACGGCATGAGCTGGCCCATAGAGGATATCGAGGACATCGATGCCTACGTCATCGCGATTCGCGAGGTTCTTGCCGCTCCCGACGCGGCGCGCACCCGCGCCCGCGACCTGCGCGCTCACCTCGCCGCAAAGCGGACCGAGGCGAACTATCTCGATGCGCTCGAAAGCATCCTGCCACAGGAGGTGACCCATGGCTGACATCGATCTCACGGTCGTGGTGACGGCGCACTCCGAGACGATCGTCGCGGGCCCGACCATGCAGGCCGCGGAGGCTTCCGTGCGTTACGCGGAGGCGGAGGGTTTCACCGTCGAGCGGTTGATCGTGCTGGACTCCGCGACCGAGGAATGCACCGCCTTTTTCATGCAGCCCGCATTCGACGACTGGACACGGGTCGAGTTGGAACAACAGGATCTCGGGCGCGTGAGAAACGAGATCGTTCCACGCACCTCGGGCAGGTATATCGCCTTCCTGGACGCCGATGACCTTTTCAGCGAGAACTGGCTGGCGGAGGGGATCAGGTGCCTTGACGCAGCCACCGCGCGCGGCGAGCGCGCGATTGCACATCCCGAACTCAACTGGCTGTTCGATGACGGAAACTCCGTTTATGTCAAGCCCGCACAGTCCGATCCGCTCTTCACGCCGTATTTCTTCTATCTGATCAACTACTACGACTCACTGTGCATGACACCGCGACAGGCGCATCTGGACATTCCCTATGTGCATCGCGACATCCCGAACGGGTTGTCATTCCAGGACTGGCAGTTCAGCATCGAAACGATGGCCGCCGGCTGGGAGCATATCATCGCGAAGGACACGATCATCTTCAAGCGGCGCAGGGATTTCTCGCTTGTGACCGAGAGCCGGGACAGGAAAGCGATCTTGCGACAGCTGGAACCGATGGCGATTGATCGGGCGGCACAGTTGGGAGTTTTCGAAAAGTAGTATGAAATCTATTCGCGCAACTATGAACTTTTTGGGTACTGAAAAATGAAAAACATCCTCATCACCGGCGGGGCCGGCTTCATCGGGGTCAATCTCTGTGCGCATCTGGCCGCGCATGGGGGCTATGACGTCACCGTGCTCGACAACGAGTCCATGGGCGACCGGCGTCACCTCGACGGGTTCGGCGTGCGCTTCATCGAGGGCGATATCCGCGACACGGACGCGCTCGACCATGCTGTCGCCGGGCAAGAGGTCGTCGTGCATCTGGCCGCCGATACGCGGGTGATGGATTCCATCGAGAACCCGGAGTACAATTTCGACGTCAACGTCAACGGCAGCTTCCGCCTGCTGCAGGCCTGCCGCAAGCATGGCGTCGGCCGCGTCGTCGCCGCCTCGACCGGCGGCGCGATCCTCGGCGAGGTGCCCGCCCCCGTGCATGAGGACATGGTGGCCAGGCCGATGGCCCCCTACGGCGCGTCCAAACTGGCGATGGAGGGATACCTGTCGGCGTTTTCCGGCGCCTATGGCGTGCAGGGCTGCGCGCTGCGCTTTTCCAACATCTATGGTCCCCGTTCCTATCACAAGGGCAGCGTGGTGGCGCATTTCTACAAGCAGATCCTCGCCGGCAAGCCGCTGACCGTCTATGGCGATGGCAGCCAGGCGCGTGATTTCCTGTTCATCGGCGATCTCGTCGAAGGGATCAGGCGTGCGATGGAGATTGACGCAACAGGCGTGTTCCAGCTGGGCAGTGGCCGGCCGACCACGGTGAACGAGCTGCTCGACATCATCCGCGACGTGACCGGCCGTGCCCCCGAAGTGCGCTACGAGGAGTTTCGCGCCGGAGAGATTCACACGACCTGGTGCGACATTTCCAAGGCTCGGGAATCGCTCGACTTCGACCCGGATGCGCCGCTGGCGGACGGAATGCGGCAAACCTGGGCATGGTTCACGGACGAGGCGCGTGCATGAAGTCGATCCGTGCAAATGCGCCTTGACATGCTCGAACAGTTCGCGGCACCGATCAGGAAGGCTCTGGCACTGCGCTGCGGGCGTGCTGTGATTTTGTAAACAAGGAGAATCAAATGAAAGTCATCGTACTTGGGGGGGACGGATTCTGTGGTTGGCCGACCTCGCTGCACCTGTCCCGCCGCGGGCATGACGTCATCATCGTGGACAACCTGTCGCGCCGCGAGATCGATCTGGAACTCGAGGTGGACAGCCTGACACCGATCCGGCCCATCGGCGAGCGTCTGCGCGTCTGGAAAGAGCTGACCGGCAAGGAGATTGCGTTTCACAACTTCACGGTCGGTGAGCATTATCACAGGCTTCTCACGCTGATCGAAGACGAGAAACCCGACGCAATCATCCACTTCGCCGAGCAGCGCGCCGCGCCCTACTCGATGAAGTCCGCGTCGCACAAGCGCTATACCGTCAACAACAACCTCAACGCCACCAACGACGTGCTCGCCGCGATCGTCGAGTCGGGCCAGGATATCCACCTGATCCACCTCGGCACCATGGGCGTCTACGGCTATGGCACGGCCGGGATGAAGATCCCCGAGGGGTATCTGAAGGTAAAGGTCGACACCGCAAACGGTCCCACGGAACAGGAAATCCTCTATCCCGCCAACCCCGGGTCGATCTATCACATGACCAAGACCCAGGATCAGCTCTTCTTCCACTTCTACAACAAGAACGACCAGGTCAAGATCACCGACCTGCACCAGGGGATCGTCTGGGGCACGCAGACCGACGAAACCCGCATGGACGAGCGGCTGATCAACCGTTTCGACTATGACGGCGATTACGGCACGGTGCTGAACCGCTTCGTTATGCAGGCGGCGGTGAACTACCCGATGACCGTTCACGGCACCGGTGGCCAGACACGCGCCTTCATCCATATCCAGGATACCTGCCGCTGTATCGAGCTTGCTCTCGAGAACCCGCCACAGAAAGGCGAGCGCGTGAACATCCTGAACCAGATGACCGAGACCCACCGCGTGCGCGAACTTGCCGACATCATCGCCAAGATGACCGGCGCCGAGATCGCCTATCTCGAAAACCCGCGCAACGAGGCCGACGAGAACGATCTGCATGTTGCGAACGATCGCTTCCTCGGCCTCGGGCTTGAGCCGATCACGCTCAATGACGGCCTGCTCGAAGAGGTCAAGCAGATCGCCGAGAAATACGCGGATCGCTGCGACCGGGACAAGATCCCCTGCGTCTCGCTCTGGAGATAGCGCCACCAGAGGTCATTCGCGATCACGCTCGGAGGGAACATGCAACTGGAAACCAATCAGCGGCTTGAACTCACCGAGCGTGCCGCGGCGCTCACACGAAACTACGAGCGGCTGCGCACCCACGACCTGCTGCGCGGCCTGCTCACCGAGGACTATCCCGGGCGCATCGGTCTCGTCTCCTCCTTCGGGGCCGAGGCGGCCGTGACGCTTCACATGGTCGCCGAGATCGATCCATACACACCGGTGATCTTTCTCGACACCTGGAAACACTTTCCCGAGACGCTGGCCTACCGCGACGCGCTGGTTACGCGGCTGGGGCTTTGCAACATGCAAACGGTGACGCCGCGCCCCGTCCATCTCGAGGTCGAGGATCCCGATGGCGATCTCAATGCCCGCGATCCGGACCGGTGTTGCCACTATCGCAAGACGCGCCCCATGCTCCAGGCTCTGCGCGCCATGGATTGCTGGATCACGGGGCGCAAGCGTCATCAGGCCGACACGCGCCGTGAACTGACGCTGTTCGAGGTTCAGGACCGCTGGATCAAGGTCAATCCGCTCCTGGACTGGACGCCCGAAGACGTGGCCGCATACTACCGGGCGCACGATCTGCCCCCGCACCCTCTGACCTCTCAGGGATATCCTTCGATCGGATGCGTTCCCTGCACGCGGCCCGTCGCACCCGGAGAGGACGCGCGCGCCGGTCGCTGGGCAGACAGTGAAAAGACCGAATGCGGAATCCATTTCGAGAATGGCAAGATCGTCCGCGGTGGCACCTAGGCGCGGCGGCGCCCACCCCTCATGCCAGTGAAAAGCGCGCATCCGCCGACAGATGCGGATGCGGTGTGACACGGCGTTTGCCGGTCAGGTCGACAAGATGCGCAAACACGTTGCGCGTGGCGGCGCCGAGAAGCGCGGGCGGCGTCTCGGTATAGATCCGCGTGGCCAGCCCATAGGCCGTGTCGGGGCCCTCCGCCAACCGCGAAAGAATCTCGGCCTCGCGCCCCTGCCGATGGGCCACCAGCCAGTCGAGCCGCCCCGCCGGGTCGTCGATCGGCGCCCCGTGACCGGCATGGAACACCCGCCAGTCGCGGCGCTGCAACCGTGCGCAGGACGCCATGAAATCGCTCAGATCCCCGTCGGGCGGCGAGACCAGCGAACTGGCCCAGCCCATCACGTGATCCCCGCAGAAAAGCGCATCCCCCCATGCCAGGCTGATGTGATTGCCGTAATGCCCCGGCGTGTGGATCGCCCGAAGGCTCCAGCCATCGCCCGCAAGGGTCTCGCCATCGCCCAGCACCTGGTCGGGGTGAAACCCGGTATCGACGCCCTCGCCGCCCCCGGCCAGCCCCTCGTCGGCCAGCTTCTGCATCACCGCCGAGCGCCCCGCCTGCCAATCGCCGAATCCCACGATGGGCGCCCCGGTTTCGCGCGCCAGCGGCCGCGAGAGCGGCGAGTGATCGACATGCGAATGGGTCACGACGATATGGCTGATCTCCTGCCCGGGGCGCAGCGCATCCAGAATGGCGCGCAGATGCGCCGCGCTTTCGGGGCCCGGGTCGATCACGGCCAATTGCCGCTCGCCCAGAAGATAGGTATTGGTCCCGCGATAGGTCATCGGTGACGGGTTCGGCGCCAGGATCCGGGTCAGGCCCGGCTCGATCTCGATCGGCACGCCCGCGGGCGGGTTGAAATCATCGGGGCTTTGCATCGCTCTTCCTTGTGGCTCGTTCCCCGGCTAGGAATAGGCATGTTTTTCGATTGGCTCAAACGGTATATGCCGCGCTCGCTTTACGGGCGGGCGGCGCTTATCCTGATCCTGCCGGTCGTGCTGCTGCAACTGGTGGTCTCGGTGGTCTTCGTTCAGCGCCACTTCGAAGGCGTCACGCGCCAGATGAGCCAAAGCACCAGCCGCGAGCTGGCCCTGGTGATCGCCTCGGTCGAAAGCGGTGACGAAAGGGCCACGCACGAGGCCGACCAGTTGCAGATCGAGGTGCGGCGGCTGGAGGACGGCGATTTGCCCGGACGCGACACAAGGCGCTGGTATGATTTCTCGGGGCTGATCATTCGCGAGGAAATGCGCACGCTGCTGCCAGGTTACGCAGGGATCGACCTGCCCGATGACCAGCGGGTGCAGGTCTATGTTCAAAGCGAGGCGGGTCCCCTCGAACTCGGCTTCGACCGGAACAGGGTCTCGGCGAGCAATCCACATCAGCTTTTTGCCAACATGCTCTTTTTCGGCATCCTGCTGACGGTGATCGCCTTCATCTATCTGCGCAACCAGCTGCGTCCGATCAAGCGACTCGCCCGCGCAGCCGAGGCATTCGGACGCGGGCGGCACGTGCCTTACCGGCCCACCGGCGCGGTCGAGGTGCGCGCAGCGGGCCATGCCTTTCTCGACATGCGCGCGCGGATCGAGCGGCAGATCGAACAGCGCACGCTGATGCTCTCGGGGGTCAGCCACGACCTGCGCACCCCGCTGACCCGTCTCAGGCTTGGCCTCGCGCTGCTCGACGAGGACGAGCGCGCACCGCTCGAACAGGATGTCGACGAGATGCAGCGCCTGCTCGACGCGTTCCTGGCCTTCGTGCGCGATGCTTCCGAGGGTGAAACCGAACCGGTCGATCCGGTCGATCTGGTGCGCCGGATCGTCGAGGACAGCCAGCGCGCCGGTCATCCTGTCACCCTCGTCCAGGCCACGGGCGAGGGGACGGTCCCCCTGCGCTCACTGGCCATCCGTCGCGCGGTCGAGAACCTCATCACCAACGCCGTGCGCTATGGCAACTGCGCCGAGGTCTCGGTCGAACTGACCGACAAGTCGCTGCGCATCCGGGTCGAGGATGACGGCCCCGGCATCCCCCCCGAAAGCCGCGAAGAGGCAATGCGGCCCTTCACCCGGCTCGACACCGCGCGCAACCAGAACCGCGGCTCGGGCGTGGGGCTGGGCCTGTCGATTGCCACCGACGTGGCCCGCGCCCATGGCGGTGTGCTCCGGCTCGGCACGAGCGACACGCTGGGCGGGCTCAGGGCCGATATCGTGATCGCGCGCTAAAACATTCCTGGCGGGCGCCTCCCCTCACACGAAACTGCGCACCGTCTTGAGCGCGCCCTCCAGCGCCTCGCCCTTCTCGTCCTGCAACGCCGCCTCGCGCAGCCGTGCAACCCACTGGGCGGCATCCTCGCGCCCGCGCAAAAGTCCGGCCCCCTCCATCACCCGGTCGAATTTCGACAGGCCCCGTGCATGGGTGTCGGAATAGCCCTTGATCAGCCGCCGACAGCGCAGCATCTCGACGGCCAGTGCGTAATCCTGTGACACGGCCTCCCTGACCGCCGACAGCCAACGGTCAAGATGCGCCTCTTCGTGGCGGTGGCGCAGGGTGCGGCGGCGGTACCCGCGCAGGCCGCCCAGCGCATAGAGCATCAGGAACGATCCCAACCGATGGGTGCGCACCCGCCGCCCACGGTTGAACCAGCGGTCGAGCCGCGCCATCCATTTCGGGCTGGCCTCGATCCGCGCCCCGATGCGCGCGGGCAGCAGCCCGGCGATCTCCTCGGCGCGCGGATGCATGAACTCGGTCAGCGCCACGGGCCGGTCGCCGGCACCCATTTCCTCGCGGATACGCGCGAATCGCGCCGCGCGGGTCTTGAGATCGGCCACCCGGATCACGTCGTCATAGGCCATGGCATTGGCGATGTATTTCGCGGCCTCAAGGCTCAGCTCATGACCCTGCGCCGCATCGTCCAGCGCCGCGATCCCTTCAAGCCGATCCATGTATTCGCGGCCATAGTCCACGTCCTGGAACGCCACCACCTTGCGCAATCCGTGCAGGGCCATCTCCCGCGCCGGTCCCGGCAGGGCACGCGCACGGGCCGCCAGCGCCTCCCATTTCTCAAGCAATGGTTTCGGCCCCTGCGCCGCCGCCTGCATGGCAGGGGCCGGGCTCTCACCGGCATCCTCCGGCTCTGACACATCGTTGCGCGCCCGCTCGAACGCCGCGCCAAAGGCCCGCAAGGACGCCTCGACCCCCTTGCCCGACGCGCGGATCGCATCCTCGAAGGCCGCGCGTGGAAAGGGCAGAGCCCCCGACCCCGCCAGCGCGCCAAGCAGCGAGGACGAAATCACCGAGCCATTCTCGGCCGCCATGCGATCCATGTCGAACGCGATGAGCTTGTCCGCGGCCAGTTCCGCCGCCGCGTGCACCTCCTCGGACGAGGCGATGCCGTCACCCGGCGCCATCTTTTCCGAAACCGCCAGCGCCCGGTGGGTCGAAGCGATGAGCGTGGTGCGATCCGGGGTGACGAAACCGCGCATGATCGCACGTCCCGCCTCCATCATCTCGGCGGCGATCAGGATATCGACGTCACCCGCCGCCGGGGCGAGCGAAAACACCGGTGCGCGGTCGCCCAGCGGGGCCATCTCGATGTAATAGATCGTGGCCCCCGTCCGCTGGGCCACGCCCGCGACCGACGTCGCCTGACAGGCATAGCCTTGCGCGCGCGCCACCGCCTCGATCCAGTTGGTGAGCACTCCACCCCCCTGCCCGCCCACGGCCATGACGGCCAGCTTGATGATGGTGCCGAGTTTCGCATCGGGTCGGCGCGGGGCCAGGGCCTGCTGAACGGTCATCGTGCGCCCTCCGCGAATTCCAGCCGCCGCGCGGCGCGGCGCGCCTGCAACCAGCCGATGAGGCGGGCCGACAGGGCCTGCCACCACCGTTCCAGCCCCTTGGGGTTGTGCACCACGTCGGCGCGGTAGAAGCTGGGGCAAAGCACGGCGACATCCGCCACCTCGCCGCAATTGCCACACCCGACGCAGGACTGGTCGATATGGGCGATGGGATCGTCGCGCAGCGGGTCGTCGAGCCGTTTGAGCGACAGCGACGGACAGCCCGAAAGCCGGATGCAGGCATGATCGCCTGTGCATATATCCGCGTCCACGCCAAAGCGCGGCACCTCGACGCGCGCGCCCTCCCTGATCGCGGTGTTGCGCAGCGGCTTCTCGCGCCGCTGGCGATTGAGCATGCATTCCGACGAGGCCACGATCACCTTTGGCCCCGTCACGTCGGTGGTCAGCGCCTCGCGGATCGTGTCACGCATCCTGCCCACGTCATAGGTATGGTCGATCTGGCGCACCCATTTCACGCCGACGCCCCTGAGCGCCTCGGCAATCGGCTGCTGGGTGGTCTTGGTCGGGTTCTCGGCGCGGCTCGACAACACGTCCTGCCCGCCCGTGGCCGCCGAGTAATAGTTATCCACGATCACCGCCACGCTGTCGGACCGGTTGAACACCATGTTCCCGATTGAGGACGACAGCCCGTTGTGCCAGAAACCCCCATCCCCCAGGAACGAGATCGCCCGCCGCTCGCCGCCGCCATCGAACGCCGCGTTCGAGGCCGGGCCAAGCCCATACCCCATGGTCGAGCCGCCAATCTCGAAAGGCGGCAGGCTGGCAAAGAGGTGACAACCGATATCGCCGGTGATCTGGTGCTTGCCCAGTTCCTCCTCGACCAGTTTCATCGCGGCAAAGATCGGCCGCTCCGGGCAGCCGGTGCAAAATCCCGGCGGCCGGGTCGGCACGGTCTGCGACAGGTCGGGAATTTCCGGCGCCGGATCGTTGGGCGCGCGCACCTGCCCCGGAAGCAACCCCGGCGCATGTTCCTTCAAAAAGGCGGTGATCCCGTCCAGCATCACCTGCCCGGTATATTCGCCTGCCATGGGCAGCATATCCTTGCCATGCAGGCGCACCTTGAGGCCCGCGCGCAACAGCACCGTGGACAGGCCCTGTTCGATGAACTCGGGCTGCCCCTCTTCCACGACCAGCAGCCCATCCTTGCCACGCGCAAAGGCTTCGAACTCGTCGCGCACGATCGGATAGGTCACGTTGAGGCAATAGATCGGCACCTCGCTGTCGCCATGAATGTCTGCGAGGCCCAGCCGCTGCAAGGCGCGGATCACGCCATTATACATCCCGCCCTGGCAGACAATGCCGATGCGCGCCTCACCGGCGCCGAAAACCTCGTTCAATCCTTTGTCGCGGATGAATTTCTCTGCCGCCGGCCAGCGGTTGTCGATCTTGTCCTGCTCGTGCCGATAGGACATCGGCGGCAGCACCACCCGGTTGAAATCACGCTGCGGGTCGGACAACGCCTCGCGCACCGTCAATGGCGGGCGGCGGTTGTCACGGCAGTCGAAACTTCCCGTCACATGGCACGACCGGATGCGCACCATCAGCATCACCGGCGTGTTGCTCGCCTCGGAAAGCTCGAACCCGTCGCCCACCGCCTTGACGATCGAGGGCAGGTTGGGCCGCGGGTCGAGCAGCCAGAATTGCGATTTCATGGCAAAGGCGTGGCTGCGCTCCTGCATGATCGACGATCCCTCGCCGTAATCCTCGCCCACGATGACCAGCGCCCCGCCATTGACGCCAGACGAGGCGAGGTTCGCGAGCGCATCCGAGGCCACGTTGACACCCACCGACCCCTTGAACGTCACCGCACCGCGGATCGGGTAATGCACCGAGGCCGCCAGCATCGCCGCCGCCGCGGCCTCCGAGGCATTGGCCTCGAACCGCACGCCCAGCTCGCCCATCAGGTCCTCGGCATCGGCCAGCACGTCCATCAGGTGGCTGATCGGCGCGCCCTGGTAGCCGCCGACATAGCCCACACCGTTTTCCAGAAGCGCCTTGGTGATCGCCAGGATCCCCTCTCCGGTGAAGGTCTCGCCCGCGCCCATGCGCAGGTGCTCGACTTCGCGTTTGAACGATCTCTCGGCCATGTGCTCCCCTTCAGAATGCGTTGCGGCGCACGTTGCGCAGGATCTTTTGCAGCGTCGCGACAAAGGCCCGCTGCTCAGCCTCCGGAATGTCGCGGAACATCTGGTCATGCGCAGATGCCATCGCGGGCCAGTGCCGCTCGAACGTGGCGCGGCCCGCATCGGTGATGAACACCCGCGTGGCACGGCTGTCGTCCCGGTCGGGCGCGCGCCGGATCAACCCGTCGGCCGCCATCCCGTCCAGCGCCCGGCTCAGCGTGGATTGCTCGACCACCGCGTAAACCGCCAGTTCCCGGATCAGGATGCCGTCGATCACCGCCAAGACCGCCAGCGCGCGCATCTTGGGCGTGCTCATGCCCTGATGCGCCATGTCCGCGCGCAGCGTGGCGTTGTAGCGCCCCATGATGCGATTCATCAGGTAGGGCGCGAAATTGTCCAAACCGATCTCGCCAAGTCGGCGCGGTGCCTCGGCTTCGTCCTTCATCCGCCTGTCCTCCCCGGTGAACGCGCGCCCGCCCGGCGCGGTTCGACGTTAGGTGATTTTATATGCGTTTGCAAATACCTTGACGTCACCGCCCGCCCATCCGGTTCGCCTATAAAGGCTCGCTTTCAGGAATTTGAGAAACATCCCCTTATTTCATGCGTTTGCATATACCGGCCCACAACCCGCCACAGGCTTTGACAAGACCCGCGCACCCGCGCTAATGAACAGCTGTTCAATTCATTCAAACCGGAGGGATCGCCCATGCGCATCCAGGATACCGCTGCCATCATCACCGGGGGCGCCTCGGGCCTTGGCGAAGCCACGGCCCGCCAATTCGTGGCAGGGGGCGCACAGGTCACGCTGCTCGACCGCGACAGCGCGCGCGGCGAGACCGTCGCCAGGGAGATCGGCGCCACCTTCGCCGAAACCGATGTCACGTCCGAAGACAGCGTCGCCGCCGCCATTGCCAAGGCGAAATCCGACATGGGCCGGATCACCTGCGCCGTGAACTGCGCCGGGATCGGCACCGCCGAAAAGACGCTGGGCAAGGAGGGGCCGCACAGCCTCGACCATTACAAGCGCATCATCGACATCAACCTGGTCGGCAGCTTCAACGTCGCCCGCCTCGCCGCCGCCGAAATGGCCACCAACGAGCCCGACGATGACGGAGCGCGCGGCGTGATCGTCAACACTGCCTCGGTCGCCGCCTTCGACGGGCAAAAGGGCCAGGTCGGCTATGCCTCGTCCAAGGGCGGCATCGTCGGCATGACCCTGCCGATGGCGCGTGACCTTGCGCGCAGCGGCATCCGCGTGATGACCATCGCGCCAGGCATCTTCGCCACGCCGATGCTCATGGGCCTGCCGCAAGAGGTGCAGGACAGCCTCGCCGCCGATGTTACCTGCCCGCAGCGGCTGGGCGATCCGTCGGAATACGCGCGGCTCGCACAGTTCATCGTCGAATGCGGCTATCTCAACGGCACCGTGATCCGCATCGACGGCGCGCTTCGGATGCAGTAAGGCCCCGACCGCGGCGGGCCGCGCGCCCCGTCGCGGCTATACCACGCCCTCGGTCTCGATCTTGAGGTCGTGCCCGCAATGCTTGCAGTGGATCGCATCCGGGTCATGCTTGAGCAATCCGCATTCCGGGCATTTGTGCCGCACCTTCGCAGGCATGAAGATCGCCCGCGCCAGCCGCAGGAAAAGCCCCACGCCGATCACCATGATCCCCACGGCCAGAATCCGCCCGGTGCCCGTCGTCATGATGATGTCGCCATAGCCCGTCGTGGTGAGCGATGTCACCGTGAAATAGAGCGCATCGACATAGGTCTCCAGTCCCGGCTCCTTCCCGCCGCGCAACACCAGCACGAGCGCGGTCATCGCAAAGATGAACACCAGGAGGTTGACCGAGGCGAGAATCGCATCCTCGTGCAGGCGAAAGAACCGCACGTCCCGCCTCAGGTCGCGCAAGAGGTGAAAGGAATGCACCAGCCGCAGCGCCCGCACCACCCGCAACGCCGCCCATCCCTGCCCCAGGAACGGCGCCGAGACGAGCACGGCCAGAACCACAAGATCGACGAGCACATAGATCTGCCGCATGTGGCGCAGCCGGTTCTCCGCGATCCACAGGCGCCCCAGGAAGTCGGCAAGGATGAGCGTTCCAATCACCGCATCCGCCGCGATCAGCCAGGGGCTTATCGGCACCGCCGCCGTCGCAAGGAAAAACACGATGGTCACCACGTCAAATATCAGCAGACCATAGCGAAACCGCGTCGCGCGCTTGCTGCGCCCCTCATAGAGTAGGCGAAGGCGGTCTTGGACTGTGCGATCTGACTGGCTCATGCGAAACAACTTACCCAAGCCTGCGCGCGACCTACAGAAAAATCAGCTTTCGGCCTTCTCGGCCAGCGTCAGCCATTCTTCCTCGGCCGCGGCCAGCTTTTCCTGCCGCTCGACCAGCGCCTCGGTGGCCTTGCGGAACTTGACCGGCTCGGCGGTGTAAAGGTCGGGCTGCGCCAGAAGCTCTTCGAGCTTGGCAATCTCCGCCTCCAGCCGTTCGATCACACCGGGCAACGCCTCGAGACGGTGCTTCTCGGTGAAACTCAGCTTTGGCCTGGCGCTGACTTCCTGCGTGACCTTTTGGCCGGAAGATTTTGCTTTCTCTGACTTTTCCTGCCGCTCCGACGCCTCCGTGCGGGATTTTTGCCGCTGGTAGTCGCTCCAGCCCCCGGCATAGACGGTGGCGCGCCCATCGCCTTCCATCGCCACGGTGACGCTCGCCACCCGGTCGAGGAAATCGCGGTCGTGGCTGACCAGCAGGACGGTGCCCGCGTAGTCATCCAGCAGTTCCTGCAACAGGTCGAGCGTCTCCACGTCGAGATCGTTGGTCGGCTCGTCCAGCACCAGCAGGTTGCTCTCCCGCGCCATCAGCCGGGCCAGCAACAGGCGCGCTTTTTCCCCGCCTGACAGGGACTTGACCGGCGCCCTGACCTGTCGCTCGTCGAACAGGAAATCCTTGAGATAGCCCACCACGTGACGCGGCGCGCCGCGCACCATCACCTGGTCGGACTGTCCCGAAACCCGCATTTCCTTGTCCCCGGTCAGGCTGTCCCAGAGGGTCGCCTCGGGGTCGAGCTGCGCGCGCGCCTGGTCGAACACCGCCGGAACAAGGTTGGTGCCATGGCGCACGCTGCCGCTGTCGGGCTCGATCTCGCCCATCAAGAGCTTGAGCAAGGTGGTCTTGCCCACGCCATTGGGCCCGACAAAGGCCACGCGGTCGCCCCGCATCACCGTCAGGTCAAAGGGTCTCAGGATGAGCTTGTCATCGTAAGCCTTTGAAATTCCTTTTGCCTCGATCACCTTGCGGCCCGACTTCGGCCCCGAGTCGAGCGCCATCGCCGCGGCGCCCTGCCGCGCGATCTGGGCGGCGCGTTCGGCCCTGAGATCGGCCAGCGCCCGCACCCGGCCCATGTTGCGCTTGCGCCGCGCGCTGATCCCCTCGACCGCCCATCGCGCCTCGGCCTTGATCTTGCGGTCGAGCTTGTGGCGGGACTGGTCCTCTTCGTCCCAGATCTTGTCGCGCCAGGCTTCGAAATGCTCGAATCCCTTTTCCTGCCGACGGGTCATTCCCCTGTCAATCCAGAGGGTTGCGCGCGTCAGCTCACGCAAGAATGCGCGGTCGTGCGAGATCAGGACAAAGGCCTTGCGCGTCGATTTCAACTCCTGCTCCAGCCACAGCACCGCCTCGATATCGAGATGGTTGGTCGGCTCGTCCAGCAGCATCAGTTCGGGGCTTTCGGCCATCAGCTTGGCCAGCGCCGCGCGCCGCCGCTCCCCCCCCGAGGCGGTGTCGACGGCGCGGTCGGGATCGAATTTCAAGCCCTCGCCGGCGCGCTCAACCTTGTAAAGCTCGCCCGGCTCCAACTCGCTCGCGGCATAGTCGCCCAGCGTGGCAAAACCCTTCATCTCGGGCTCCTGCTCCATGTAGCCCACGCTCACGCCGGGGCCGGCAACCCGGCTGCCACGGTCGGGTTCGACCAGCCCGGCCATCACCTTCATCAGGGTCGACTTGCCCGACCCGTTGCGCCCCACCAGCGCCACCCGGTCGCCGGGCTGGATCACCAGCGACAGGTCGTCGAACAGCGGCTCACCGCCGAACGTGAGGGAAATGTCGGTCAGTTGAAGCAAGGGAGCACGCGCCATGCCGCTGCGCTACCGCGCGCACGGGCCAAGGTCAAGCTAGCCCGTGACCGCCCGCAACGCCCGCTTGCGCGCATCCGGGATCTGCGCGATCTCGACCCCGGTGAAAACATGCAGCGTGCCCATCTCCGGGTCGACCACCGCATGATCGCTGACCCAGCCCCCCATCATCAGGTAAGTGCGCAGCAAGGGCGGCATCGCGGCCATTGCGCGCCGCGAGTCGGGCTTGCGCCTGAGCCGGGACGCAAAGCGGAACACCTGCGGCGCCTTGACCCGCGGCAGCCAGCGTTTGGGGCCGAGGTGCCGCGCCTTGAGCCAGGCGAAAACGTCCGAATACTGCGCTGCGTCCGTGCCCGCGAAGGACGAGCAGCCAAACAGCATTTCGATATCGTTGTCATCGACATAGCCGGTCATCGCACCCCAGGCCACGCGCAGGATATCGGGGTCACGCCGCCCCGGCGCGATGCAGAACCGGCCCAGTTCGACCATCTTGCCCCCGAACCGCTCGAGCGCGGAAAGCTCGTAATACTGCGCCGAATAGCTGCGCGAGATCTCGCAACCGTCGGTCAGCGGCAGGAACCGGAAACAGGCGACCAGCTCACCGCTGGCCCGTTCCTCGATCAGAACGTGATCGCAGATCCCGTCGAACCGGTCCGCGTCGCGGCCCGCTGTCCCGAAGAAACACAGATGGCGCAGGTGCTGCGCCGCCACGACATCCGCCTCGGTCTGCGCCATTCGCGCGCCATAGCGCCCCTTTGTCAGTTCCAGCGTCATGGGCCACCCCCGGCTCTGTGCACATGATCATGCGTCAAGCCAAGGTTACGGGCAAGATATGACGTTCACGCGACCAACCGGCACGGCCGCGCGCATCGCGGGGTTTTCGCGCCCGTCAGCCGCGCGTTTCCAGCATGTCCCCGGCGTTGAAGCGCCCAAGGTTGCCCATCAGCTGCTGAAAGAAGCTCTTGTCCTCGACAGAACTGTCGGTGACCCGCCGCGACAACACGACAGGGCGCCCCTCCTCGAGGCCGAAACGTTCGATGTTCTGCACAACGTCCGAGTCGTCAAAGCTGATCGCCACGACCTCGCGATCGGTCACCCTGGGTTCCAACATGCCCAGATGGCGCACCTGGCTGCGCACGTAGTAGATGTCGCCGCCTTCCATGACCGCCCCCGCCGAGGGTGTGCCCAGCACGTCCTCGACCGTGGCGCGGCTGTCGATGCCGACGGTGATTTCCTGCAATTCGTCATCGCTCGGCACATAGCCATGGTTGCGCATGATCGGCGAGCAGCCCGCCACCGCGACCAGCGCCACAGAAACGATGATCGCCCGTGCGGTTGCTCTCATATCCATGCTGCTGCCCTCTTGCCACGGCGGATCACGCCTTTTATCCCGCTTACAACACGCACCCCACTGGTTCAAGAATGTAAGCTCATGCCCCGTTACGGAAATGCCGCCCGCTTTCGACTGGCGGATCTGTCGCACAAGACGCCCACCGGGTTCGACCTGCGCCCCGACGCCGAGACGCTCAAGGCGATGGCGCGCGATCTCGGGCTCGATGACCTGCGCAAGCTGTCCTTCACCGGCAGCATCCGCGCCGAGGGCGCCCGGGACTGGCGCCTCGACGCACGGCTGGGCGCGACGGTGGTGCAGCCCTGCGTCGTGACCCTCGCCCCCGTGACCACGCGAATCGAAGAGGACGTGACCCGCCGCTACCTCGCCCACATGCCCGAGGACGGGGTGACCGACGACGAGGTCGAGATGCCCCAGGACGAAAGCATCGAGCCCCTCGGCGAGGTGATCGACGTGGGCGCCGCCATGGTCGAGGCGCTGGTACTCGCGTTGCCGCTCTATCCACGGGCCGACGACGCGACACTCGAGCAGGCGCAGTTCAGCGAGCCAGGCAAGGCGCCGATGCGCGACGAGGATGCCCGCCCCTTCGCGGCACTCAAGGCCCTGCGCGACAAGCTCGAGCGCGACGATTGAGCCGGGCGCCGGAATCCGCTTGCACTCGCGGCCGAACCGGCTATTTTCCCCGCTCTTGCGAATTTAGGGTTGGACAGTCCGGCGCGTTCGGACTAAGAGCCACCAGAACCCGCGAACGGGTGAAATCCGCTCTACTGGAAACATCCGGGCCCCGCGCCCGCACTTTGGAATTGAGGTTGTGACATGGCCGTCCAACAGAACAAGGTCTCGAAATCGCGCCGCAACAATCGTCGGGCGCATGACTCGCTGGTTGCCGCGAACCCCAACGAATGCTCGAACTGTGGCGAGTTGAAGCGCCCGCATCATGTCTGCCCCGCCTGCGGGCATTACGACGATCGTGAGATCGTCGCCATGGCAGACGAGATCGACCTCGACGAAGACGCGGCCTGAGGCCGGCGTCGCCGCCGAACACCCGTGGCATGAACGCATCGCACGACACCTCCGCCCCGGACGAATCCGGCAAGGGGACGGTCACGGGAACCGGACGTATCAGCATATCCGTCGACACCATGGGTGGCGACGCGGGACCGGCGACCGTGCTGGCCGGGCTGGCACGTTATGCCAGAAAGCACACCGACGTCGATTTCATCCTGCATGGCCCGCGCGAGACGCTCGACCCGCTGGTCGCGCGCCGCAAGCAGCTGGCCGGCCGTTGCGACATCCGCGACGTTCCGGACGTGGTGTCGATGGAGGACAAACCCAGCCAGGTCATACGCCAGAGCCGCAACACTTCCATGTTCTCGGCGCTCGAAACGGTGCGCTCGGGCGAGGCACATGCCTGCGTCTCCTGCGGCAATACCGGGGCGCTGATGCTGCTGTCGGTGGTGCGTCTGCGCAAGCTTCCCGGCGTCTACCGCCCGGCCATCGCCGTGCTCTGGCCCTCGCGCAATCCCCAGGGCTTCAACGTCATGCTCGACGGTGGCGCCGACGTGAAGGCCGACGAGCGCGACCTTCTGCAATATGCGCTGATGGGGGCCTCATACGCGCGCAACGGTCTTGGCCTCGCGCGTCCGCGGGTCGGCCTGCTCAATGTCGGCACCGAGGAATTCAAGGGCCGCGCCGAGATGCAGGCGGCCAATGAACTGATCGCCGAGAACGCGCCCGCGGCCCATTTCGACTATGTCGGCTTCGTCGAGGGCTCCGACCTGCCCGGCGAACGCTGTGACGTGATCGTGACCGACGGGTTCACCGGCAACGTGGCGCTCAAGACCGGCGAAGGCGTGGCCAAGCTCTTCGGGGATTTCCTGCGCGAAGCGTTCCGCTATTCTCCGCTCTCGCGTCTGGCCTCGGTTCTGGCCTATACCTCCATGCAGCGACTGAAAAAACGAATCGATCCGCGCCGGGTCAATGGCGGCGTGTTTCTCGGGCTCAACGGCACGGTCGTGAAATCCCATGGCGGGGCCGACGCCACCGGCGTCGCGGCGGCGGTCAAGCTCGCCGTGCAACTCGCGGAGTCGAATTTCGCCGACAAGCTCGCCGCGCGTATCGCCGCCGCCACGATGCTTGCCACCGAGGGCGGGCAGGATGAAAAGGACGGAGACCGGAAATGACCATCAGGGCGGTCGTGACAGGCGTGGGCCACTACCTTCCCGAACGGATCGTGCCCAATGCCGAGTTCGAAAAGACGCTGGACACATCCGACGAGTGGATTCGCACCCGCTCGGGGATCGAGCGGCGCCATTTTGCCGCCGAGGGCGAAACCACCTCCGACATGGCGGTGACGGCCGCGCGGCGCGCACTGGAGAACGCGGGGCTTGCCGCCGATGACATCGACGCGGTGATCGTGGCCACCTCGACCCCCGATCTCACCTTCCCGTCCGTCGCCACCATGGTCCAGAACGGGCTCGGCATGACCCGTGGCTTCGGCTTCGACGTTCAGGCGGTCTGCGCAGGCTTCGTCTATGCGCTGACCAATGCCAACGCGCTCATCCTCGCGGGGCAGGTGCGGCGCGTGCTGGTGATCGGCGCCGAAACCTTCAGCCGCATCATGGACTGGACCGACCGTTCGACCTGCGTGCTCTTCGGCGATGGCGCGGGCGCGATCGTGCTCGAAGCGCAGGAGGGCACCGGAACGTCCGACGATCGCGGCATCCTCTCGGCCGATCTCAACTCCGACGGGCGCTTTCGCGACATGCTCTATGTCGATGGCGGCGTTTCCTCGACCGGCCATGCGGGCAAGCTCCGGATGCAGGGCAACCCCCTCTTCCGCCAGGCCGTGGACAAGCTCACCTCGACCGCCGACGCGGCCCTGGCCAAGGCCGGGCTTACCGGCGACGCGGTTGACTGGATCGTGCCGCACCAGGCCAATATCCGCATCATCCGCGGCACCGCGAAAAAGATGGGCGTGCCGATGGAGCGGGTGATCGTCACCGTTCAGGATCACGGCAACACCTCTGCCGCCTCGATCCCGCTGGCGCTGGCCGTCGGGGTCGAACGCGGCCAGATCAAGCGCGGCGACCTTCTCGTGACCGAGGCGATCGGCGGCGGCCTGGCATGGGGCGCGGTCGTTCTGCGCTGGTAGTCGCACCCAAGGCACGCAGAGACAGGGCATCACAGGGCCGCGGTCGGGGGCCAACAACATCAGCCCAGGGCGGTTATCCCGCAACACCATCCCCCGCCGAGAGCGGCGCGCAACCCATCGAAAGCGCCCGGCCGGGGGGGGGCGCGTGCTGCCCGGGCGGCTCCGCCGCTGTTCCGGGCGGGGCACGATGCGGCAGCGCGGCGAAGCTCCACATAAAACCTCGTGGGCAAGCCCTTGATATTGACTCGGAAATTGCATTGCCCCAAGGTTGTCGGAAAACAACCCGGGGGAACAAATGAGTGAAAAGACATTGACGCGCATGGACCTGAGCGAGGCAGTGTTTCGCGAAGTGGGTCTCTCGCGCAACGACAGCGCTCAACTCGTGGAAAGCGTTCTGCAACACATGTCCGATGCCCTGGTGCGCGGCGAACAGGTGAAAATCTCCTCCTTCGGCACTTTCTCGGTGCGCGAAAAGGCCGCCCGCGTTGGCCGCAACCCCAAGACCGGAGAAGAGGTGCCGATCAACCCGCGCCGGGTACTCACCTTCCGCCCCTCGCACCTGATGAAGGACCGCGTGACGGAAGGGAACAAACGCTAGGAGGGTCCGCACATGGGCAAATCCGCCGACGCTTTCCGAACCATCAGCGAAGTCGCGGACTGGCTCGAAACCCCGGCCCATGTGCTGCGTTTCTGGGAAAGCAAGTTTCCCCAGATCAAACCGGTGAAACGCGCTGGCGGGCGCCGTTATTACCGTCCCGCCGACATGGCGCTGATCGGCGGTATCAAGAAACTGCTCCATGATGACGGGATGACCATCAAGGGCGTGCAGAAAATCCTGCGCGATCAAGGGGTCAAACATGTCGCGGCGCTCTCGCCCCCGATCGACGGCGAAACGCCCCAGGGCGAAGGCGACACGATCGAGGCCACCGCCACGCCCGGCGTCACCGCCCCCGAGGAAAGCGCCACCGTTCTGCCCTTCCAGCCCGTGAACAGGCCCGCCGACGAGACACAGGAACCCGCCCCCGACCGGCCGGACGACGCGGCCGACGCGGACCAACAAGGGGAGCGCGCCGCAACGCCGCCGGCCCTCGACGCCAGCCCGCCCCTGCCCGATGACGCCACCGAAGCCGGCACCGCGGAGTCTGATCCCGACGCCGGCACGGCGGCCGAGGATGCGGACGCGACCGAACAGCCGGCCGCAGCGGCGCCCGAACCACGCGACCCGACGGATGCGCCCGAGGTCGCTGCCGAGGCGCCTGCGGCCCCCGCACCCGAGGACACGGGAAAACCCGCCGCCGTGCCCGCCTTTCTCCGTCGCGGCGAACCTTCCCCGGATGCAGCCCCACCGCTCACCGCGCCCCAGCATGATCCGCGACCCGAGACCGGGATCGAATCCCGGCCCGACTCGCCCCCCGGCGCCGCCGATACCCGGCCCGAACCCGAACCGCTCCGCCCGGCGCAGATCGACGTGCCGCCCGACCCTGACGAAGACAGCATCACCGCCCCGCCCGGCCTTCTGGCCACCATCGCGGCGCGCAAGGGCAGACCGCTCGCCACCGAGGCCCGCTCGGAACTGCGCGCCCTGCGTGACCGGCTCGCGGCGGTTCACGCCCGCCAGAGCGACACGCCCCGGACCGCCGCAACCGACTGAACCTTCCCTGCCGCGGTTTCGGCAAATTCCCCCTTGCCCCTGCCCGCAAAACCGTTATCTAGGCGCAACGTCGGGCTATAGCGCAGTCTGGTAGCGCGTCCGTCTGGGGGACGGGAGGTCGTAGGTTCGAATCCTGCTAGCCCGACCATCAACTCCGCCCCCACACCGGAAATTTCCCTTTTCCCGCCGCGCAAGCGCATGTATCCCCATGCGAAACCCCGCGGGAGTGACCAACATGACAGGCGTTCTGGCCAGCCAGCAGATCGAGGCGATGATCGCCCGGGGCGAGATCATCGCCGATCCCGCCATCCTGCCCGACCAGGTTCAACCCGCCAGTCTCGATCTGCGGCTGGGCCGTCGCGCATGGCGCGTGCGCGCCTCGTTCCTCGCCGGTCACGGGCGCCCCGTCTCCGAACGGCTGGCAGAATTCGAGATGCACCAGATCGACCTATCGGAGGGCGCGGTGCTTGAAAAAGGCTGCGTCTACGTCGTGCCGCTGATGGAGGGGCTTGCCCTGCCCCCAGGCATCCAGGCGGTCGCCAACGCCAAGAGCTCGACCGGACGGCTCGACCTACTCACACGCGCGATCACCGATGGCGGCGAGGAATTCGACCGCATCGCGCCGGGCTATCACGGCCCGCTCTATGCCGAGATCTGCCCGCGCAGCTTCTCCGTGCTGGTCCGCCCCGGTATGCGCCTCAACCAGATCCGCTTTCGCGCCGGGCAGGCCACGCTTTCCGACGATGAACTCGACGCGCTCCATTCCGAATCCCCGCTCGTGGACGGCGATGCCCTCATCGACGACGGCCTCGGGTTCTCCGTCGATCTCGAACCGACGGAGGGCACCCGCGTCGGCTATCGCGCCAAGCCGCATACCGGCGTGATCGACCTCGACCGCATCGGCTTCTACGACCCCGCCGAATACTGGGAGGAGTTGCACAGCGCGAACGGCCAGATCATCCTCGACCCCGGCGCCTTCTACATCCTCGTCAGCCGCGAGGCGGTGCATATTCCGCCCGCCTATGCCGCCGAGATGGCCCCCTTCCTCGCCATGGTGGGCGAGTTCCGGGTGCATTACGCGGGCTTCTTCGATCCCGGCTTCGGCCATGCACAACTGGGCGGCGCGGGCTCGCGCGGGGTGCTCGAAGTGCGCTGTCACGAATCGCCCTTCGTGCTCGAACACGGGCAGGTGGTGGGCCGTCTCGTCTATGAACGCATGTCCCAAGTGCCCGAGCAGCTTTACGGCGCGGGCATCGCCTCGAATTACCAGGGCCAGGGCCTCAAGCTCTCCAAGCATTTCCGCGCCCAAGAGCGTTCCGCCTGATACCTGAGACAGGGATAAGGTGAAACGCGGCCAACATACCAGCAAAGCGCGCGTTCCGCGAAAAGCTGTGATTCAGGTTTTTCGCGGAACGCTTCAGAACAGGGATCAGGCGGAACGCGGCGCAACATATCAGCAAAGCGCGCGTCTCGCGAAAAGCAGTGGCCTGGGTTTTCCGCAAAGCGCTTAAGGTTAACCCTTTTCATTAACGCAAGATGACCGCCACCTTGGCAGCCGGGCAACAGCCGGGAGTCATACGCATGTCACCCCCCGGATTCATCGCCGAGAAACCGTGTTAACCGGCCGGCGCGGTGGCGCAAGCTTGGCTTAACCCCGCCGCGCGCTCACATTTTCCCGATACGGCGGCCCATCTTCATCGCCTGTCGTGCCCGGCGGGCCGATT
>HLSNC_1000144_pt1 | contig 86622 bp, 83 predicted proteins | sample HotLakmetagenome_2_FD_14041 | JGI IMG/M metagenome (IMG submission 14041)
CTTCACCAGATTGGCAAATGGTGAGATCTGGTTGTTGGTGATCTACAAGAAGGCCGTCAAGGAGAACATACCCGCGCATATCCTGAAGTCGATTCGTGAGGTACTGGAAAATGAGTAATGAGACTCTGAGCGCTGAGGAGCTTGGCAACAAGCTGCTTCAATCCGTTAAAGAAATGAAAGCGGGCAAAGCCGCACGAGTCAGTCGTGTGGAGCCCAACGAGGTCGCAGAAGCGCGTGGCAAAACTGGCCTCACGCAGCGAGAGTTTGCCGAGGTACTCCATATTTCTCCGCGTACCTTGCAGGAATGGGAGCAGGGGCGACGTAAACCCTCAGGGCCGGCAAAGGCACTCATTGAGATTGCGTTTCGTCATCCGGAAGTTATTCGGGAAGACCTCGAACTCAGGGGTTAACAAGGTGGTCAACGGGACGCCAACTACGCTGCGCTCCGTTGTCGCCCATTACCGCTGGCGTTACAAATCAATGGTCAGGTTCGTTGGATTGACTAAAAGAGAGGGAAGAGGTAGCTTTCTGCTGTCACCTAGCGATTATGGGCTTAGGCCCATCGGAACACGAGTCGTGTTCTGCCTCTGGATTTTTAGCTTTCTGGCGTTACTTCCTTTGACGGAAGGCGCTAGTCAGCGCCTTCCGTCAAAGGAAGTAACGCGTGCTTAAGTAGGTGACAACTTACAATGCTTCATGAAATTAGACATAAAAGACTGGTACATGACCGTCTAAGCGCGCTGAGACGGTCAATTAACTCCGGTCGTGTTCTTCTTCCCCCTACTATTGCCCGTTTCGTTTTTTTGTGCGGAGCTAATAAATCAAAAGATGAAATATCAGAGCGACGTAGAGCGCTCATGGATTTTTCTGACAAACACCTGCCTCATACATATTTTTTTCTGGCAGAAAGAATGTTTTCAACACTAAAGGAAGAGGGCCATAAAGAAAATCTTCTTGATGTTGAGCATTTGATTTCTGATTTCTCTGATTACGTCCTGATCGTTTTGGAAAGCCCGAGTTCGTTCACCGAACTGGGAGCATTCTCTCATCGGACTTTGCGTGAAAAACTTGTCATCATAAACGACGAGAAGTTTAAAGACGAAGAGTCTTTTATAAACCTCGGGCCGATTAAAGCTATCAATGAGTCGTCAGGCCCGGAAAGAATTATTTGTTATAAGATGAGCAATGATGGCATATGGTCAAAGGATGCGATCGGAGATACGTTTTATAAGATATATAATCTTTTTCAAAAGCCTTTGAAGTCCAAGTCAAAATCCGCAAAGCTAGAGTCCCTACATCCAGGCGATTCGTTCGATAAGTATTCTGCGATGTTCTTACATGATTTAGTATTCTTGTCGGGGCCTCTCACCCATAAGGAAGTAATAGAGTTATTAATACAGCTCTTTGGCAAGTCAAACTTTAATAACGTCTCTAAGCTCTTAGCAATTCTCTGCGCTTTTGGTTCAATTGAAAGAAACGCGAAAGGTCTTTATCGATCAAAAAGGTCGGATTGTTACTATAAATATAATTTCGATTTGTCTCCTTTTATAGCTGTTTTTCGGAATTACGCGCAAAGAAAATACCCGGAAAGACTTTATGCGTATTGAAGAAGTGATCTCAAGAGACCTTAAGGTTCCAGAAAGCCTCATCAATGAGGCAATTTCTGGAGCTAGAGTTCGAGTAAAGAAGTTTCAAATTCCTAAAAGATCCGGTGGTTCTAGAGAAATTTTCCATCCATCGAAAAAGCTTAAGGTTATCCAGTATTGGTTGATGCATTAGGTATTTAACAATATGCCCCTAAGCGATGCTGCGATGGCATATAGAGAGGGGATCTCGATACTACATAATGCCAGAGCCCATTCGTTGAACCGGTACTTCTTAAGAATGGATTTCAAAGATTTTTTTCCTAGCATACGCTTCGAAGATGTCGAATCTCATATTAAAGCGTGGCACCGAAATTTCAAACCCGAATGGGACTTGAACGATAAATCACTAGAATTTATTAACCAGTCTTGTTTTTTTAAGAATGATAGATTAGCAGTTGGGTATCCGTCGTCCCCTGCTATTAGTAACATAGTTATGAGGGATATTGACTCCAAGATTCTCAACGAAATTGGGTCAGAGAAATATGGGAACGTCGTATATACTAGGTATGCTGATGATATGGTTTTTTCGACTAATCAAAAGGGGGCTTGCAAGGAAATAATAAAGGCTGTTAAGGAAATTGTTAGTGTTTGCAAGTCTCCTGTTTTGGAAATAAATGAATCGAAAACGCGCTTAGGTAGTAGCACGGGCGGATCGGCTTCGGTTACTGGGCTAAAGATCTGTTCAGACGGCCGTATCACTATAAATCGCAAGCATAAGGATCATATTAGATTAATGCTTAGCCTCTTTTCAAAAGGTAAGCTTGATCCAAAGGAAGTACCATCGCTAGCTGGGCACTTAGCTTACTGTCATTATGTAGCCCCAGATTTCTACTCCGGGTTGTCCAGTAAGTTCTTCAAAGAAATACATCAAGTTCGGACTATGGATTTGTAACAATCGGCTGCACAGCGACCGATTTTCCGCCGCTTCGCGGCTCCAAACCGGCGCGTGAGCCGGGCGTTATACACATAAAAGCAAAGGGGAACACCGTGGGAAGTAGCAAGCAATCGCTCGTAAAACTCAGCGCGATCATAGAGCAGCATTCGGCAAATCAAACAGATATGCCATTTCGCAACATGTTTGCTACTGCTTGCTATCTCTCCGTGATTGGTGAGGACCTTGCGGCTAGAAAGCAGCTTAAAAGCCTTTTCGACTGGTTAGGCTGGGATGATCGGCGAACCTATTTTAGCGCCATTCTTGAGTCCTTATCGGAGTTCGCCCCGAAGTATGCGTCTGAAATAGCTGCTAACCAGGAAATCAATAAAATCTTTTACAGAGTTGAGGCTTCGGCTGGTTCAGCCTCTGACTCAACGGATAATGTATAACCAGGGCAGGCACGGCGACGCCCACTACATTGCGCCTTCGGCTCCACTCCGTGGTCGCGCATGCTGCGAGCGTTATGCCCCTCTTTCATTGTCCTTTGCCATACATTAACGCTTGACGTTATTAACGCTCTGCGTCACCATTCCTTTATGATCATATCGTTCAAGTGTAAGGATACCGAGAAGCTGGCAGGCGGACGCCGCGTCAGACGCTTTGTCAATTTCGAGCGCGTTGCCTTGAGGAAGATCCGGCAACTCCAGGCTGCAAGTCAGCTTGATGATCTTAAAGTACCGCCCGGCAATATGTTGGAGCCGTTGCATGGTGATCGCGAGGGTCAGCACAGCATTCGAATCAACAGGCAGTTCCGGGTTTGCTTCCGCTGGACCAAGGCTGGTGCGGAAGATGTCGAAATTGTCGATTACCATTAGGAGGTGACTCATGCGCAACATTGAAGCTGTAACGCCAGGCGAGTTACTGAAGGAAGAGTTTCTTGAGCCAATGGGTATTTCTCAATACCGTTTGGCCAAAGAAATTGGGGTGCCTGCTCAGAGAATCGGCCAGATTATTGCTGGAAAGCGTTCGATAACCGCAGACACGGACCTGCGACTTTGTCGCTTCTTTGGTTTGTCCAATGGCTATTGGTTGCGAGCTCAGGCGGCCTACGACACTGAGATTGCGGAAGATGCCCTTGAGGATCAACTGAAGAACATTCGTCCGTGGAGTGCTGTATCAGAAATCGGGCACAGGGCATAACCAACGGCTGCACAGCGACCGATTTTCCGCCGCTTCGCGGCTCCAAACCGGCGCGTGAGCCGGGCGTTATGCCCTAAAGCAAATGTCCTTCTGGCAGCATTCGCTTGTGCAGAATGCGGATAATTTCGACACCATTTTCCGAGGCTAGCCGATAAAAAATGATGTGGCTCCCTTGTCGATAATTTCGGTAGCCAAGGCTTATTTCATCGCAGGTTTGCCCCAGGTTCGGATTCTCACCGAGAAGGTAGAAGCACTGATCGAACCGAAGAATGTAGTGGTTTCGTTGATCTCGGCCCCATTTACGTTCCGTGTTAATCGCAATAGATTTGAGGTCAGCTTTTGCCTTCCTGGAAAGCTTGAAATTCGGCATCAGTGTCCTTCGTTGTCCAGTTCACGAATAAACGAGTCATAGGAGTAGTCCTCAAAACCACTATCCTCACCTTCCTTGAGCAGTTTGCGGAGCGTGATCAAGCGGGTTTCGGATTCTTCAAGCAGGCGCAAGCCGGCACGAACGACTTCGCTGGTTGAACTGTATCGGCCATTTTTGAGTTGTTCCGCAATGAACGCGTCAAAATGTTGGCCTAGAGTGATGCTGGTATTTTTTTGCACGGTGCCACCTCACTAGTACCAATAATTGGTATATTTTGGTTCAGGTGACATAACAATGCAATCCACGCGACAAGCGCGTGATTGCTGGCGTTATGTTTCTCTCAGAGCGGGCTCAAGTCCAAGGTGATCGACAAAAGGGATAAAGTCGCGATCTAGAAACAGCAGTGGTAGCTCTCTCTCTATGCAGAAGGTCGCGATGATCACGTCGGCAGTTTTTCGGATGGTGATGCCCCTTTTGCGGAGAGCCCGATAATTGTCAGCGCAAACAACTGCCATGTCTTTGCCAAACATTTCATACTGTTCCAGCGAGAGCAGGCTTTGTTTGGTCTGACGATAGTGTTTGTCGTTGCGGATGCCTTGCAGGATTTCCAGAAATATAAGGTCGCCGATAGCGACGGATCCGTGGATTATTGAGGCATCCAACAGGTCAGTGTGCGGGTTTTTGACGCCATTGAAATAGTCGATCCAGACGCTGGTATCAACCAATATCATCCGGCGCTCCGCATTTCATCCAGGTCGCCTTCCCACTTGATTTTGCCTCGTAGCTTTCGAATCTCCTGCTGCTTGCTAAGCTGGACCAGAAGTTTCAGGCCTTGCTCAACGGCCTCTTTTTTGGTTTCGTAGCCGGAGGCTTTGAGGGCTTCGGCCATCAACTGGTCGTCGATGACAATGTTAGTTCTCATGTCGCACCTATGTGTATGGATGTCGATTTCCATACACAATCTAGCACTCCAAAGAGAACATAACAATCGGCTGCACAGTGACCGATTTTCTGCCGCTTCGCGGCTCCCAAACGGCGCATGAGCCGGGCGTTAAGTTCTATTGTTGCGTGGTGCGCAACATGCTAATATTCCCTCATGATTAAATCATTCCGTCACAAAGGACTGAAGCGGTTTTACTCGACCGGCCACACGTCCGGCATAGACCCGGCCATGCCAAGAAGCTGCGTATGCAGCTGGTTGCTCTGGATACGGCGACTTCAGTGGAAGACATGGATATCCCGGGTTTTCGGCTTCATCCATTGAAGGGCAAAGACAAAGGCCGGTGGTCGATTAGGGTTAATGGAAATTGGCGTATGACGTTCGAATTCCAGGACGGCAACGCCTACATTCTTGATTATGAGGATTATCACTAATGACTATGCATAATCCGCCGCATCCTGGCGAATTCATTCGCGAGGTGTACTTGGAGCCTTTCGGTATCAGCTCTCGCCAGCTTGCTTCCAGTTTGGGCGTTTCACCTTCTACGTTGTCTCGGCTGCTCAAAGGGGATAGTGGCATTAGCCCTGAAATGTCTCTGCGGCTGTCGAAGGTTCTCGGGCGTACTCCTGAGAGCTGGTTGGCTATGCAAGATATGTATGACCTATGGGTGGCTCGCGGCACAGTCAATCTGGATGGTATTCACCGCCTGGACTTCGAAGCAGCTTAACCAGTGGCTGTTGTCGGACGCGTCTGCGCTGGCGCTCCGGCACGCCGCAAAGCTAAGCGTTAAGTGTCTATTATGGATGAAATTTTAGTCATAGCGATTGGCTCCGGAATCGTTTCGCTTTTCCTTTTGACCAAGGTTTGGCGAAGCAACGAGCATCTTGCATTCAAGATTGCCGTTAGCTGCGTGACTGTCATGCCGATAGTTGGACCGGTCTTCTATTTTTTCGTAGCCAACAACACGCCACCCCAAGATCGTTGCCTCCAGAATGAAGGGCCTCGGGGTGAATATGCACACCGTTGGCTCAGCGTGAAGCCTCTGTACCAGGACATCATTGACGAAAAAAAGGCGGATGATGGGGCGCAGCATCGTGAAAACACTTAACCAATCGCTTAAGTACGTTCCCGGCCTGAAGACCGTCCACCGGACGTCCCGCTGCGCTCCGCATTGGGTCATCGTATGAAGAAGCTATTTTTTTGGTCGTTCATTCTGTTTTTCGTGTTTGCGCAGTCCTACTTTATCTATGCGCTACACCAACCAGAGGCCGCCAAGTCATTTACGCAACTCTGGTATAGTTTTGGGGTAGAGCAGACTGCCTACTCGGAGTTCGTTTTCCGGACGATTCAGTGGTGGGTGGTATTGCCTATTCTGTGTCTCGGCTTGGCCTTTTCAGCACTGTTTCGCGTATCCAAATGGTTGCCATTCACCGCAATCTCCGTGAGCTTTGCCGGTACAGTCGCTCTTTACTGGTCTGCGTATGCGCCAGCATTGCTTGTGTACGTTTAAGGCCTAACAAGGCCCTGAAGGTTGTTCCGGGCCGATGGCCCTCCACCGACCGCCGCTAAACAACGGTGTTGGGCTCCAAAGGAATCGTCGTGCAAACATTAGAGCTAAAAATCCCGCCAGTTGTTCAGGTGCTTGTTACGGCCGGCTTTATGTGGACATTGGCGGTCACTGTGCCGAGTCTTGGTTTCACTTTGTCCGCATCTTCGCTGATAGCGCTGGTGTTTGCGGCAATTGGTGTTGCTTTTGCGTTACTTGGCGTATTGGCATTTCGGTCCGCGGGCACAACCGTCGACCCGCGAGTGCCAGATCAATCCGTTAGCCTTGTCGTTCGCGGGGTCTATCGAATAAGTCGAAATCCGATGTACGTTGGTTTCTTGCTTGTTCTGATTGCTTGGGGAATTTTTCTGAGCAATCTAGCAAGTCTTGTGCTGCTTCCGACATTCGTTATTTTTATGAACCGGTTTCAGATCGTCCCGGAGGAGCGGCACATGCGAGAGAAGTTTGGTGAGGCTTACCGTCAGTATGAAGCAGAGGTGCGCCGGTGGATTTGAGGCCCAACAAGTTATTCAAGTTCGTTACCGGCCTGGCGTCAGTCCACCGGACGATCCTGTCGGCACGCTGGATTTTGGCGTTATGTGGCAACTCGTGAAGAGAGTTGAATGACGAAAAAATTTACCGAAGTGAAGGAAAAGCTTCTAAGTACGGCGTACCCGCGTTTGCTCGGGGTGCAATAAAGTTGCTGATACTGCTTGGTAATATGTGGTTTGGGCTTTTCATTTTCTCACTCCAGCCATGTGCTTCGTAGACCAAGCACATAACCAGTGGGTGATGCTGACCGTTACTACGCTGCGCTCCGTCCCGGCAGCTTGCCCAAGGCGTTATGTGCATTTCACCCACAGGCTATGGAAGGGGGTCTGATGACTGATCGTTTCGGTTCTTGTTTGTGCGGCACTGTGAGCTTTGAGGTAAAAGGTGATTTCGACAGCTTTTACCTGTGTCATTGTGAGCACTGCCAAAAAGATACAGGTTCGGCTTATGCAGCAAATCTATTCTCAAGTTCAGCTCAATTGGTCTGGCAGTCTGGTGCAGATGCTGTGACTTCCTTTACGCTTCCAGGTACTCGTCACCACAAGAGCTTTTGTAAGTTGTGTGGTTCAGCATTACCAAGCACTCAGATAGCAGGCTTGCTCGTCGTTCCTGCAGGGTGTTTGGATACTGAAATCACCATGTTGCCAACTGCGCACATCTTTTTATCCAGCAAGGCTGCCTGGGATGGGGAGTTGGGGGAGGTGCCAAAGTTCGAGGGGCTGCCAGCTTGAGCTGTCATCACATAACCAGTGGCTGTTGGCGGACGTACCTACGCTGCGCTCCGGAATGCCCAAAGCCAAGCGTTAAATGCCGGTGATAGCCAGATCTAGAGCTCCAACAATCTGGTCTTTAAAATGTGACAGGGAGCCGATGGGATTCTTGAGATGCTTTTCAGGCACCGAGGAAATTTGCGGCGTTAATAGCAGCAGCTCCTGATCGGCAAAGCTGATTTTCGGAGTGAGTCCTTGCATGGCTTCGCCACCAAAGGCAGAGCGTTTGCCCAAAGGAATAACGATGCGAGTTGCCAGATCGTTCAGGAGGCTGCCTTGAATATCGACAAGGTAAGGGTAGTGCGCTTTGCTGGTTTTACTTGGGTTGGGGTACACATCAAACTGTGCCATCAGAACTCCCTGAATTCCTCGCCGAAGCATCCATGTTGTTCGACAAAATCGTTGTAACTTTTTATCGCAGTACGATTTTCCTCAATCCATTGCGCTGCTTCGCGCTTCGAAAGCTCTTCTCTTAGAGCTCGTTCCAGGGTTGCAGACAAGTTAATGTTCAGTTCCCGGGTCTTGCGTAGCAGATCGCTATTGATTGAGAGGTTCGCGGCTTTTTTGGGCGCGGCTGCATTGTAGAGTTCGGCCATGGGGACCTCCAAGTAGCTTTTAAGCATAAAGTCTGAGCCTATGCGCACAGTAATGCGCATGGGCTCATTCTACGTTACTGCAGTTCGTTGGCAAAGCGCTCTACCGCCTCTACCACCTGTTTGGCGCCTTCCTGGATTTCTACAATCACGGCACCAGCCTGGTTGGCCAGTTCGAGGCCTTGCTCTGCTTTCTCTCGCGTGTTGAACATCTGGTTCATAACATCATCTGAGAGCACCTGATTTTTCTCGACAACGCTGACAATCTCTTCTGTGGCCTTACTGGTACGAGCGGCTAACTGCCGCACTTCGTCGGCAACGACGGCAAATCCACGGCCCTGTTCACCAGCCCTGGCGGCCTCAATAGCGGCGTTTAGGGCCAACAGGTTGGTTTGCTCGGCAATACCACCGATGGTTTGCACGATGGCGTTTATCTGGAGGGATTGTTTGCTTAGCGCTTCAATGCTTTCGGTAGCTGCCTGCATTTGTGCCGCTATCTGCTGCATGGTCTCGACCGTTGTTTGGACTACTGTCGTGCCCTTTTGGGCACTTACATCCGTTTGTTGTGAGACGTCGTACGCGACGCTCGCGCCTTCGCGTACCTGCGCTTCACGTGCCACCTCGTCCGTCACCACGCTGGCAAACTTCACAATCTTACAAAGGTTGTCTTTGGCATCGAAAACCGGATTATAGGTGGCCTCGAGCCACACCTCGGCACCACGACTGTCGATTCGCTTGAAGCGGTCCGCCACGTACTCTCCGCTGTTCAGCTTTTTCCAGAAAGCGGCGTACTCAGGCGAGGCGGTTTCCTCCGGTGTACAGAACATGCGGTGGTGCTTGCCAACGAGTTGATCAAGCCGGTACCCCATGGCCCGTAGGAACTGATCGTTCGCGGTGATCACGGTGCCGTCGAGGTTAAATTGAATGACCGCGGTGGAGCGAATCAGTGCATCAATGAAGGCTTCACTCTCTTTTGTGCCCTCTATTGTTTCAGTTACGTCCCGGGCATAACCCTGAATGTAAGCGAGCTTGCCGTCTGCACCGCGAATCGGAAACCAATGGACGTTAAGCCAAATAAGCGGGCCTTTTGCGCTGAAGTAGCGGTAGTTGTCGCTGACAGGCGCGAACTCTGCGATTGCCTTGTTGAAGTTGTGGAAACAGGCCAGTTTGGCGACGTAGGGTGGGACCAGCGACGACAGGGGCTGACCCACCAGCTGCTCTTGCCGGTAACCGAGAGCATCGGCAAAATGCTGGTTTACGTCCGAAACGCAGAGGTCAGAATTAAGCCTTATCGACAGCATGCCCCGGTCCATCTGCGCCGTCAGTTGGCGCATCATTGCCAACTCGGCGCGCTGAGCTTCGAGTTCATTTTTTAGCCGGCTATTAAACATCAGGAAACTCCAACGAAAGACAGTCCTGGGTTAACGGCAGCCGAAGCAAGCTCTTGAGCTGTGCTCCGGCATTTAATGCCGTTCCTGGCATCTGTTTCGCGTTTATTTGAGTTCCTTTGAACTCAGCCCCAGCACCCTTCGGGCAATGACCAGTTGCTGAATTTGCTGGGTGCCTTCAAAGATATCCAGAATCTTTGAGTCGCGGGCCCATTTTTCCAGCAGTTCGTCTTCGGTGTAGCCCAGGCTGCCGGCCAGTTCTACACAGCGCAGTGTGATGGCGTTACCAACGCGCCCCGCCTTGGCTTTGCAGATGGACGCCTCCAAAGTGTTGGCTTTTTTGTTGTCGGCCATCCAGGCAGCTTTTATAGCCAGCCAGTAGGCGGCTTCCCACTCGGCTTCCATTCGATAGACTTCCGCTTCCACGGCGGAGCAGTTATCCACCGGTTTGCCATAGTCGTAGGTCATGCTGTTCTTGAGCAGCTCTTTGATGCGCTCCAGAGAGGCTCGGGCGCAGCCGATGGCCATCGCTGCCACCAGTGGCCGGGTGTTGTCGAAGGTTTCCATCACCCCGGCAAAGCCCTTTTTAGTGTCGATCTCAGGGCTGCCTAGCAGGTTGTCTGCCGGTACCCGGCAATCTGTGAAGTTGATGGCTGCGGTGTCGGAGGCGCGGATGCCGAGTTTCTTCTCCAGCCGCGCCAGGTCCATGCCCGGGGTCCCCCAATCCACCACAAACGACTTGATGGCCGCCCGGCCCAGTTTCGGGTCCAGTGAGGCCCACACCACTACGCAGTCGGCGCGGGCGCCGGAGGTCACATAGATCTTCTCACCGTTCAGTACATAGTGATCACCGTCTTTACGGGCGGTGGTGCGAATGGCCGCGGAATCCGAGCCGCACCCCGGTTCGGTGATGGCCATGGCGGCCCATTTGCCTTTGAACCGTTCCAGCTGCTCATCGTTGGCCACGGCGGCAATGGCGGCATTACCGAGGCCCTGGCGCGGCATGGCCAGCAGGAAGCCGGTATCGCCGTAGCACATTTCCATGGCGCCCAGGCAAACGCCCATGTTGGCACCGTTCTTCACGCTGCCGTCGTCCTGCACCTTGCCACGGCCGGTGGTGGTGGCGCCGGCGGAATTGGGGGGGTCACCTTCATTGAAGCCGTCCAGTACCGACGCCAGCATGTCCAGTTCTTTCGGATACTCGTGCTCGCCCCGGTCGTACTTGCGGGAGATCGGGCGCAGGGTGCTGCGGGCCACCTGATAGGCGTTGTTGATCAGCGGTCGGAACTTCTTGGGAATGTCGATGTTCATGGGTGTGTCCCTCCTTACAGGTGCAGGCCGCCAAAGGCGACACCGATGGCACGCAGATCCCGGTACCAGCGTTCTACCGGGTATTCGTGGGTAAAGCCGTGGCCACCCAGCAACTGAACGCCGTCGGTGCCGATTTTCATGGCCTTGTCTTTGACCAGGGTGCGCGCCAGGTGCGCCTCACGCTGGAATGACTTGCCCTGTTCGGCCCGGCAGGCGGCGCGGTAGGTGAGCATGCGCATCGACTCCAGCTCGATGGCGATGTCGGCAATCATGAACGCCACTGCCTGGCGATGACTGATGGGCTCGCCAAAGGCGGTGCGGTCATTGCAGTAGGGCACCACGTAGTCGAGCACGGACTGACAGGTGCCGATGGCGAGACCGCACCAGGCCAGGGTGCCCAGGTCGACAAAGGCGCGGTAATCGAAGTCGCTGGTGCCCAGGCGGTTTTCTGCGAGTACCCGAACATTGTTCAGTTTAAGCGGCCTCTGAGCACTGGCACGGATGCCCATGGAGGGATCGTCGCCGGCGGTCAGGCCATCGCTGCCGCCTTCTACGATGAATACGGCTGGGCCTTGTTCGGTCTGGGCTGCAATCAGAAAGATCTCAGCTTCGGCGGCCAGCGGTACCAGGGACTTCTCACCATTGAGCACATAGTGGCTGCCGTCTTTGCGGGCGGTGGTGTGCAGGGTCATGGGGTCGAACAGCGGGCGCGGCTCACAAATCGCGATGGTGGCTTTGGGTGGGCTTTCTTCGGCAAAGGTACTCAGATACTTGCTCTGCTGTTGAGCGGTACCCCATTGGGTGAGTGCATTGGCAACCCCCATCGGGGCCAGGATGGCCACTGCCTGGCCCATGTCGCCGTAGGCCAGGTCTTCGGCCACCAGCATGCTGGTGACGGTGGAGCGCTCGGTGGCAGCCCCACCGAGGGATTCCGGCACGGCAAAGAAGTTGAGCCCGAGGTCAAGGGCCTGGGCAATCACCTCGTCGCTGGTTTGTTGGTTGACGTCTGCCTGCTCTGCCTGGTTGCGCAGCACATCTCGAGCAAAAGACTGCACGCTGTCGCGGATCATTTGCTGCTCATCGGTGATGCCCAGGTCAAACAGGTCGCGGCTGTGGCCCGGCGCATTCAGGCGCGCCGGCTTGCGGGCGGGGTTACCGGAGTTGAAGGCGCGGGCGGTGGTGGTGATGGCCTGAAAACCGCTTTTGGTCAGCGTGTAGGCAAGTCGTTCTACGGTCTTGCGCATTCCGATCCTGTCCAGTATTTCTGAGCCGGACAGGCGATTCAGCGCGGTCAGCGCATAGCCAACTGCATCTTTTGCCATGGGGTTCTGCCTCATTGTTGTGTCCATCGCTCTCGATTATGGACCTTAGAGGCTCAGTCACATTGACCAACGCGACCGTTGGGTCGGGCCAATTTGCAACTGATTAGATGTTATGAGTCTAGTGATTTGAGTTGACGCAGAGGGGGGGGAGGTGCCTCGCATAATAAAATCGCGTTAATTCGCGTACCATACGCCCAATTTCTTTAATGTAGAAAACCATGGCCATCCCTATTCTCGATGTAACTAATTCTGTTGTGACCTGTTCAAACTGTCAGGCTTGTTGCTGCCGCCTGGAAGTATTGATTATCAGCGATACCGGTGTTCCTGATCGTCACATTACGTTTGACGAGTGGGGCGGTGAAAGCATGTTGCGCCTGGAGGACGGATGGTGCTCAGCTTTGGACCGCAATACTTTTATGTGCACGATTTATGAAAACCGGCCATGGATTTGCCGTGAGTTTGAAATGGGGTCTTATGAGTGTCGGGAAGAAAGAAACCGTTAACTGTAGCTGCAATCGCGACAGGCTAAGCGCGCCAGCGAACAGACGGCCTGATAGCTCAAGCGTAGCTTAGGTTCACATCATGAATTCCACGTCTGGTGGTGATTCAGTTCTCTTCAGGGTAATGATGCCCGGAAGGGGAGCTTTGATGCAGCAGTTAATCCGGGCGTTTTGCCCGAAAGACATACCAGATTTGAAGGAGATTGCTATGAAAAAGCTATATTCACTTGCTTTTTATGCACTGGTTGCGCCCGCTATGACCTTGGGTGCAGGTTCCGTGCTGGCTGAACAATCTGCTGAACGTCAAAAGCAGGGTGCCCAGAATTACCAGCAGGGCGCTGATAAGTCAGACCCGCAGAACGCGGCCGACCGTTTGGGCCAGCGTGATCAGGCAGGCCAGCGCGGCCAGTCCGGCATGCAAACCCGTAGCTACATCAGCGCCGTTCCGGCTGAAGGGCGGCAGGCGAGCGAACTGATGGGTGCTGAAGTTCGAACCGCAGACGATGAAAATATCGGTTCGGTCAATGATCTTATTATCGATAAGGACGGTCAGGTTGTGGCGATTGTCGTCAGCGTCGGTGGATTCCTGGGAATGGGCGAGAAAGACGTCGCCATTGCCTGGGACAACGTAACGCAAACCGGCACCGCTGATGAGCAGGAACTGCTGATTGACTCAACTCGTGATGAGCTGAGTTCTGCGCCAGAGTTTGAACGGCAGGATTGAATTCCAGCATCCCGCTTTTAAATAAAGTGGCTTGAAGCAATACTGGAATGATTACAACGGTAGGGGCGAAAGCCTCCGCCGTTTCTGTGCAGGCCAACGGGGATTTGAAAAGGCGGCAGTCAAGCGCTGCCCGCCCGGTATTCAGTGCTCCTCATCCAACTAGCGCATTCAAACGCCATGAAAATTGTCCTGGTCGTACTGGCTCTTGTGCCGGTCATTGCTACAGCTCTGCCACTTTTGCGTTTTGACCAATGGTGGATTCGAGTTTTCGATTTTCCCAGGGGGCAGATTGCCCTCGCAGGCATTGCCATTATTGTTGTCTATCTCTATTTCTGGAACCCCCGCAGAGTTACCGAATCGGTTGTTCTGGGGCTTTTGGTATTGGCCGTCGTATACCAGGCCATCAAGATGTTTCCATACACCAGGCTGATGCCCAAGCAGGTTCTGGCAACCGAGTCGCACACGGAGGGTGCTCATGTCAGGCTGCTTGTGGCAAACGTTTTGATGGGCAACCGGAACGCAGAGGCCTTTCTGGAGATTGTTCGCAATTATGAGCCTGACCTGATCTTGACCATGGAGACAGATCATTGGTGGGAACGCGCTCTAAGGCCACTTGAAGAAGAGTACCCGCACACGCTCAAGAACCCGCTCGACAATACCTACGGTATGCTCGTGCACAGCCGGCTGGCGCTGGTTGATCCTGAAATCCGGTTTATTCTCCAGGACACAATCCCGTCGATGCATATGCAGGTGGTGTTGTCATCCCGCATCCGGGTCTAACTTCACTGTGTTCATCCTGCCCCCCCTAATCCTGACTACGCCACTGAGACCACGGAGCGCGATGCCGAGGTGCTGATTATCGGGCGCGAGGTGGATTCCCGTGACAAGCCAACCATCGTTGCCGGAGACTTTAACGATGTCGCCTGGTCGCGAACGACGAAGCTCTTTCAGAAAGCCAGTGGTTTGCTTGACCCCCGCGTTGGCCGGGGCATGTTCAACACCTTCAATGCCAGGAACCCGCTTTTACGCTGGCCACTCGATCACGTGTTTCATTCCAATCATTTCAAGCTGGTCCGAATGGCCAGAGGGCCGGCCTGGGGATCGAACCATTTTCCCATTTTCATTGAACTGAGCCTAGAGTCGGGCGCAGAAGCCGAACAGGAAGAACCGGATATGAGCCATTCGGAAGAGGCGCAGGTGGAGGCAAAGATCGAAGAGGGCGAACAGCAGAAGGACGAATGAACCGGTCAGGAACGTGCGACCTGGTGTTAAGCCTGTCTTCGAATAGTGGGCAGCGTGGCAACGCACAGTCGGTGCACCAGGGATGGTCGATTACCGGACCGTAAGGCGGCGATCCAGACTGCTATCGATAGTGCGGTAACGCACGGTGATCAAGGTGATGCGATTATATGCTCCATGAGCTGGCGCCCTGAGCGTCGTAATTTTCTGGAGAAATATCATGGGCACTAACGGTCAGCAGGGCATCATCCTCAACGTCGTCGTGTGCGTCGATGGTCAGTTGACGGGCGGGAAGCTGTTCCGGCTGAAATGACGATGGGCGGCGACTGCCTTGATGAATGCCGCCGCGATCCTCGACCGCATCACTACCGTCGGGTAACACCAACGCATCGAACAGAAAGCCCGGGGCGTTCTCAATCGACTTGTCGGCTTCTACTTTTTCGCCGGAATCACCAACGAACATGCCCACCCTTGGCCCAACGAAATGAACGACGGCTCCAGCGCCCGTCAATGCGCCGAACAGATCGACGAGAGACGCATGGTGTACGCCATCGTCGACCAGCACAGCTATCTGCCGGGTGCGAATACCGGCGTGATTTTGCCTTTCTTGGCGAACGGTGCCGCACGGGTGACTTTGGCGAACGAATCGTAGGCTTCGAAATAGCCGTGCGCGGCGGAGCCGCGGGCGTGGACGATTCGCTCCGGGATGCGTTCGTGATCAAAATGAGTGATTTTTTCTCGCAGAATGAAATCCTCGAGTAACGAGGGCCCGCGCAATCCGGCTTTCAACGAGTTCTGGTTGTCGCCAATGGGTACACCTTGATTGGTGGTCAGCGCTTGGTCACTGGCATCGACCCGAACCCGGTCGAGCGATGCGACGTTCGCATTGGTGCCCAGCCATGCCGCACTTCCGGTCTTGCCGTTTGTTGTTTCTTCAGTTGTGGTGCTTGCGGTTATGGCAATTGAATCCGGCTCTGTCGTTCGTCCGGTTGGCGGCGCTGCTGCGTTGTCGTTACCGTGTTCGGCCGCTTTATTGTTGTTGTAGGGCATTGCGGCTGCCAAACTGTCATTTGCGTGGGCTTGTTTTGCGACTATGTCGTTGGTTCTGAGCACGCCGTCAGAGGTTTGGCGTCGGTTGCCATTGCTTTTTTTTGCTTGCGATGGCTGAACAGATTTCTTGTTGGCAGACATGGTGTTCTCCAGCGAGGTAGGGAGTGTGGACAATCGGAATGACGTTTGGTCCGCCAGTCGTGTTGTATTCTTATTCCGCCATTGAATTCCATAACGGAGCCCTTGAGTCCGACAGCAGGGGTTAACTCAGACTAACTTCAACAAAGTGTTCCTGGCGGTCGTCTACCAGTGGGATTCTCTCGCTGGGGCATGGGTTGCCGTCCAGCATCATCAGGGTGACATTTCCATTGGCCTTACCACTGCACTTGATGGTGATGTGATAGACGGTGCTGCCAAAGCGGTAATGAATCTTGTAGCTCTCCCAATCGGCCGGAACGCAGGGTTCGATCCGCAGATGGTCCCCCTCCAGTTGCAGCCCCAGCAGGGTTTCCACGGTCAGTCGGTACATCCAGCCGGCCGCACCTGTGTACCAGGTCCAGCCGCCCCGGCCGGTGTGCGGCGATACACCGTAGATATCCGCACACATGACGTAGGGCTCAACCTTGTAACGTTCGATGGCTTCAGGTGTGTTGCCGTGGTTAACCGGATTGAGCATGGCGAAAAACTCCCAGGCCCGGTCGGTGTCGCCCAGCATGGCAAAGGCCATGGTGGTCCAGATGGCAGCATGGGTATATTGCCCGCCGTTTTCGCGCACACCGGGGATATACCCTTTGATGTAACCGGGCTCCAGCGCTGATGTATCGAAGGGCGGGTCAAGTAGCTGGATGATCTGCTTGTCGCGCCTTACCAGACGCTCATCTACCGCCATCATCGCCTGCCGGCTTCGCTGCGGGTCACCGCTTTTTGAGATAACAGACCAGCTCTGGCTGATCGAATCGATCTGACATTCGTCGTTACTGCTGGAACCCAACGGTGTGCCGTCATCGAACCAGGCGCGCCGGTACCAGTCGCCATCCCAGGCCTGGGCTTCGATGTTACTGCGCAGTTGGGCCGCCTGGTTTCCGCACAATGTGGCAAACTCCTGGTCATCGCGGTCTCGGGCAAGGCCACTAAACAGCTCCAGGTTTTCAATCAGAAACCAGGCCAGCCAAACGCTCTCGCCGCGACCGTCTTTGCCCACAAGATTCATACCGTCGTTCCAGTCGCCGCAGCCCATTAGTGGTAACTGGTGAGGACCGAAGCGCAGGCCGTATTTGAGGGCGCGCACGCAGTGCTCGTAAAGGCTGGCGGCCTGCACCGAGCGTTGAGGCTGGTCATAATAAGCCTCCTCTTCGGCGTATAGTTCACGCCCTTCCAGGAAGTGAATCGGTTCGTCAAGTACCGCTTTATCACCGGTCGTCCGGACGTAACGGCAGGTGGCGTAGGGTAGCCACAAATAGTCGTCAGAAAAATGGGTGCGTACGCCCTGTCCGTTGGGTGGGTGCCACCAGTGTTGAACGTCACCTTTGAGGAATTGTCTGCCGGCGTGCCGGATCAACTGCTGGCGGGCCAGCCAGGGCGTGGTGTGGATCAGTGCCATGGTGTCTTGCAGCTGGTCCCGGAAACCGTAGGCGCCGCCGGACTGATAGTAGCCACTGCGGCCCCACAACCTGCATGACAGGGTCTGGTACACCAGCCAGCCGTTGGCCAATACGTTCAGCGCAAGGTCGGGGGTATCGACGCTGACCGCCCCAAGGGTGCGATTCCAGTGTTCCCAGACAGCTTCGAGCGCCTGCCGCGCGCCGGCCTGCCCGCCGAACTGCTGAACAAGGTGCCGGGCTTCATCGGCATTACCTGCAGCGCCGAAGATAAAAACGATCTCACGTTCCTGACCAGCGTCCAGCTTGATCCGGGTCTGGATAGCGGCACATGGGTCGAGACCCGCACCGGTTTTACCGGAGAGCCGTTTGCGGCGCATCGCCGCCGGATTGGCGAGCACGCCGTTGCGACCAATGAATTCGGTGCGATTGCCGCTGACCGACTGGTCGCGTTCGCTGGCCTGGGCAAACACCACCCGGTTGGCACATTCCCGACCGTAGGCATTGCGGGCAAAGAGTGCGCCCGTGTGCAAGTCCACTTCGGTAACAATGTGCATCAGGTTGGCGTGTCGCCATTCACCGAGCACCAACTCCCAGTAACCGGTGAGCGACAGGCTGCGGGCACGCTTTGACTCGTTGCGCAGTTTGATCACCGCAAACTTGACTGGAGCATCCATGGCAACATAGGTGGACAGTTCCGAGGCAATGCCGGCCTCCAGGTGCTCAAAGACACTGTAGCCAAAGCCATGCCGGCACACATAGCCGGAGCGCCCGCTGGCAGGCAAGGGAGTTGGCGACCAGAAGGCGCCGGATTCCTCATCACGGAGGTAGAGAGCTTCGCCGCTGCAGTCGGAGACCGGGTCGTTGTGCCAGGGGGTCAGACGAAATTCGTGGGCATTTTCCACCCAGGTGTAAGCACTACCGCTTTCGCTGACGACGGTGCCGATGTGCGGGCTGGCGATGACGTTGGCCCAGGGCGCGGGGGTGGTCTGTCCGGGTTCCAGAGTAACGACGTATTCATGGCCATCTGGAGTGAATCCGCCCAGGCCATTGCTGAAAATCCGCTCACGGGGTGCCAGTGGCTCAGGCGGTCTGGTGCTGGCCGGGCGCGAGAGCTCCAGCAGGTCTGAGGCGCGTTCGGGTGACACCCGGCGATCCACTTGTTCGATCAGGGTTTCCGCGGTGTCGCTGAAAACGATGCGGGCAACGGTTTGCAGCAGCACTCGTTCGTCTTCGGACAGCTCTTCAGCGCGCCTCACGAAGATGCCGCCGGGTTTGTCTATCACCTGCGCCTCAGGCCCGGCATTGACCAGCCCCATAATCAGATCCTGCAGCACCGCGCGATAACCGGAAAAACCCTCGTTGACGATCACCAGGTCTGCGGCAAGGCCTTTCATGCGCCAGTAGGCGTGGGCCTGCATGACCTGCTTGACCAGATCAATGCGGTTTACATCGCCGATCAGCAGCAGAACGATGGGCAGGTCGCCTGAGATGGCAAAACGCCACAATCCGGACTGGCCCAGCTGATTGCGGGCAATAACACTTGGTGCCGCACGACGCAAAGCGTTGCCGTAAATGACCGAACTGGCCAGACGGCCAAAGATCTGTGCGTCGGCTTCGGTGGCGTTCAGGTGCCGCAGCACTTCCTGACTCTGAAACCAGGCCATTTCGAACGCCCGCTCAACAAAGTGGCGATCACCGTATTTTTCGATCAGGGCAAGGGCGGCCTCGCGGGTATCCGCAATGCCGGAAATGATTTGCACGCTTGCTGATTCATCCGGTGGCAAGGTCAGGGTTCTGCGAATTGCCACGATTGGGTCCAGTACTGCTCCCTGCGTGTTCGACAGGGCTGATGCGTCAGGCATTCTGTCCAGCATTGCAGGATTGGCCACCGTTCGCCCGCGCCCTATGAAGCGGGCACGGTCGGTTTCATAGGTTGGCGGGCAGGCAACCGAGCCTGGTGCGGCCATCAGATGAAACATCCAGGGCACCTGTTCACCTGGTGTCCGCGGGCGCCGAGTGCAGAGTATGGCTTGATGGTCAGGCAGGATCTCGGTCTGAACGAACAGGTTGCTGAAGGAGCGGTGCGCCAGATCGGCGGTCAGTGGTGCCATGACCACCTCGGCAAAGCTCGTTACCTCTATGTGGCGGGTACGCGATGACTGGTTGGTGAGCGTGACCCGGCGGATCTCCACGTCGTCTTCCGGAGACACGCTGATCTCGGTATGGGCTTCAATGTTGTGGTCGCGCCGGCGGTATTCTGCGCGTGCCTGCACGAAGATCGCTTCGTAGTAATCGGCAGGGCTCAGAGTTGGCTGGTGTGCTGTGGACCAGTAGTTTCCGGTGTCGCAATCACGCAGGTAGATGAAGGTGCCCCAGCCATCGGAGGTGGCGTCCTCGCGCCAGCGGGTAATGGCGAGATCGTGCCAGCGGCTGGTGCCTCCACCGGCATGGGTCGCCATAACGTGATAGCGACCGTTAGACAGTAGATGAACTTCTGGCAGACGTGTGTCGGGGTCAGTAAACACCCGCATGATCGCACCGACCTCCGCGATGGGCGGGCGAGCGGCCGCGTTGACCTCGGCTGCGTGTGGGTGCAGCGTGTCCCCCTTCTTCGGTACCCGCTCCTGCAGCAGCAGCTCGGTCGACCGCACGAGCGGATCAGACATAAAGCGTCTCTGCATCGGCTGATTGAACAAGACATGGGCAAAGGCCAGCAGGCTCATGCCCTGGTGGTGTGCCATGAAGGTTTCGACGATGGCATTCGGTTTGCCGCGGGGTACCCGGGTCGGAGTGTAGTCGATGGCTTCGTAAAAACCGTAGGCGCCGAGAAATCCTTGTTCGGCCAACGTCTGCAGGTTGCGGCAAGCCTCGGATGGCATCACCATCAGTGCCAGTGCGCTGGCGTAGGGTGCGATCACAAGATCATCGCCGAGACCACGCTTGAAGCCGAGACCGGGCACTCCGAACGCCCGGTACTGGTAGACCTGATTGAAGTCGGTGGCGTTGTAACAGGATTCGGAGATACCCCAGGGCACGGCCCGTTGACGTCCATATTCGATCTGACGCGAGACAGCGGCCTTGCAGGTCTGTTCCAACAGCGTGTTGGCGTAGCTTGGCATGATCAGGTGCGGCATCAGGTATTCGAACATCGAGCCACTCCACGATATCAGGCTGACGTCGCCGCCATGACTGGTCAGCAGACGGCCGAGTGCGAACCAGTGCTTTTGCGGCAACTGCCCCTGAGCAATCAGTAGAAAACTGGCCAGGCGCGCTTCTGAGGCCAGCAAATCGTAACAGGCAGGGTCCCTGCGCCGTTCGCTGACGTCGAAACCGATGGTCAGTAAACCGCTGCCGACATCGTAGAGAAACTCGAAATCCATCTCAGCCAGAACGCGGCATCGATCGGTCAGATCGTCGATGAGATCGAGTTGTGACCGGGCACCCGGGCTTTGCGCGTCGGCCAGCTCCGCCCGGGTTGGCAGGCCATTGCCTTGCCAGGACTCCGGCACCAGAAATCTGAGTTCATCGCGCAGAGCATGCATTTGATGATCGAACGCTTTGGCCCAATAGACCCGCTCATCGTCCATATCGCCATTAACCGGCAGTGAGGCCAACAGCGCTCCTCCGGTGTCGGCGATCCTGTCCAGTGCGTTCATGGCCTCCGCCAGGGTCTGCGGTGGACCTTCCAGCGTCAGTGCGTGCAGGGTGTCTCGCAGCATTCGAAGGTTTTCGGTGCGCTCGGGGTGGGGAAAGACGGGAACCTGTTCAGTCAGTACGTTCAGAGTGTCTTGCAGCCCCTGCAATGCGTTGGCTGACATCACCGGCAGGTTTTTCAATTCGGCCAGGCCCGCTTGCAGCGTGAGCAGGCTTCCGGCCAGGTTGCCGCTGTCCACCGATGAAACGTATTGCGGATGCAGCGGTTGCAATGTTCGGGTGTCATACCAGTTAAAAAGATGTCCGCGGTAACGCTCCAACTGCTCAATGGTGGTGATTGATTTACCAATGCGGTGCAGGTATTCACCGACCGTGAGATAGCCGAAATCTACCGCCGCCAGATCGGCCAGCAGCGACATGCCAATGTTGGTGGGTGAGGTACGCGACGCGATGGCCGGAGCCGGATGGATCTGGAAGTTATCGGGCGGCAGCCAGTTGTCTTCCGGACCGACAAAGTCTGCGAAGTAGCGCCAGGTGCGGCGGGCCGATGTTCGCAGGAAGAGCTGTTGGTCGACGCTCAAATCTGGTCTGGGAGTAGCCAGTGGCTGGCTGATCCACCAACCAATAGCCGGCGCCACCAACCACAACATCAGGAAAGGGCTGGCGATAAGCCATACTGTCGGATGGCTGCCCGTGATAACCAGCACGATGCTCAGTGCCACAGCAAGCGCCGGGGCAATCCACATTTCCCGGATATAGTCCGCCAGTGTGCGGCAAGCGTTGCGGTGCGCGTAGGCGGGTAGTTGCCATAACAACAAGCCGCGCCGGGTGAACGGCATGCGTGCACCTGACCGAAAGATCGCGCCGAGACTGATCCTCGTATCGTAAGGTAAAAAAGCCAGTGTCAGCAAAGCCACGGTGATCGGGCGGCCTGCGGATGTTCCGATGCGATTGAGGTAGACCAGCCAGTCGCATTGTTCTGGCTTGTGCATCAGATCAATCAGGGTTGACAACAGAACTGGCAAGAACACCACGATGATGACCACCAGGGGCCAGCCCCAGACCGGCCCGGGTCCGATCAGCCATCCTGCCACCAACAGGGTGAGCAACGCCGGAGCCACCAGGCTGCGTCTCAGATTGTCGAAAATTTTCCACAGCGACAGCGCCGATAGCGGATTGGTCTGCCGCTTGGTTGGCCTGCCGTCCTCGCCGGGTGGTCCCGGCACCCGTGGCATTAGCCAGCCGGCAAGCTGCCAGTCGCCCCGTATCCAGCGGTGGCGGCGGCTGGATTCAATGGCGATGCTGGCGGGCAGTTCCTCGATGAGGTCGATGTCGGTCACCAGGGCCGAACGGGCGTAACCGCTTTCCAGCAGGTCATGACTGAGAATCAGGTTTTCCGGAAAGCGTCCGTCCACGGCCTGACGGAACGCGTCGACATTGTAGATACCCTTGCCGATGAACGAGCCTTCGCCAAAGACATCCTGATAGACATCCGACACCTGGCGAGTGTAGGGATCGAGCCCTGCATCACCGGCAAACAGTTTGGCAAAGCGTGACCGTCTGGCACTGACCAGGCTTATGGAAGCACGGGGTTGCAGGATGGCGTAGCCTTCGACGATACGGCCTTTGGCGTCGTCATAGACCGGACGGTTGAGTGGGTGCGCCATATTGCCGACCAAGGCGCGTGCGGCATCACGGGGTAGCTGGGTGTCGGTATCCAGAGTAATGACGTACTGGATCGAGTCCAGCACAGACGAATCACCAACGACCTCGGAGAAGGCCGTTTCTGCCTCGCCTCTGAGCCGCGCATTGAACTGCTCAAGCTTGCCGCGCTTGCGCTCATAGCCCATCCATACCTTTTCGTATGAGTTCCACAAGCGCGGGCGATGAAAGAGGTAAAAGATGCAGGGGCGATCGTCACGGTAGGTTGCGTTGAGGGCCTCGATCCCGGATCGCGCGTGGGCAAGCAATGTGTCATCGTTCGGCATGACTTCTTCGGGTGCGTCGTTAAAATCCGTCAATAGCGCAAAATACAGGTTGGGGTCGCGATTGCCGAGATAACGTATTTCCAGGGCTTCGAGCAAATGATCGATGTCCTGCGCATTGCTCAGCAAGGTTGGCACAATCGCCATGCTACGGTGCTCGCTGGGTATGCCGGATGAAAAATCCAGACGTGGCAGTGTTCTTGGTGGCACCAACAGCGTGACCATCATATTGACCAGGGCAACTGCCAACGCTGAGAGGCCAACCACACCCACAACCCCGAAGAACCAGAAGTGCCAGTCAGGGGCAGAGAACCCATCGAACAGATGCATTGCAACCGTGGTGGCCAGCAACGTCAAAAACAGGATCGGGCCAAGATACAGGGACAGGCGGGCAGACCGACAAGCCCGCCTGGCGCTGGTTGTCAGCGACGGCTGGCAGCTTGCCGATTGTTCGAGCATCGGTCGGCCACTGTCGATCAGGTAGAAACCAACATGGGCGCTACGGTGTTGCGGGCCGTGTTTGACGGCGGCTGCCCGGGCGAGGGCGACTGCTTTACGGGCAACCGCAATTTCACCACAGGTACTGCCCCGCGCGATGTCCTCAATCGCATGCCGGTAGCGGTCGCGGGTGTCGAAATCCTGCCGGGCATGGGTGCCTGATGGGTCTTCGCACAGGACTTTTTCGACGACACTGAGGGATTCGACATAGTGCTTCCAGTCCATGGAACCAATAAAACGCAGGCTGCCAATGCTGTTAGCGATGGAGATCTGATTGGCTGCGTCAGTTCGGCCGGCGGCTGCCGACAGATTGGTGGCAGTTACTCCCTGTTCGAGTAGCTTTTGCTCAACCCAGGTCTGCACGAACGCCATGGCCGGCCCCTGCGCCTGAAGCCGATCATAGAACTCTTCTACAAACGGCGCGGTCAGGGGTACATCGGCGTGGGCAAATTCGGCCAGCAGCTGAATCAACAGTTTTGGATCACTTTCTGCAGTGGCCAGCATGCGGTCCGCCCATCGAATGGCCGCATCGCGCTCTTCGCGCCGCTGGGCAATGCGCACACCCACGCGTCGCAGGTTTTCCAGCAGCGCCAGTTGCAGCATGATGGGGAAAGCCCATAACTCCCCCAGCCTAAGGGGTTCTGCCGCCTGATAGGCAGCAATGAATTGAGTCACGTTGTCACTATCAACGCGGCCGTCCATGTGAGAGATCAGTTCAAGCGCCAGGTCGTAGATCCGGGGAAATCCCGCCAAGCTGCCCTCAGCCAGACGAGGCAACTGCCGACTGTAGCCGCGGGGGAGGTGTCGGCGGGCGAGACTTATCTGCTGCTCGATCAGATAGAAGTTGTCCAGCAGCCAGGCCTCTGTCGGTATGATGCGCTGTCCTGTGGTTGCTGCTGCTGTGACAACGTCGTACGCCTCCATCAGCACACGTGCATTGTCCGCCAAACGCGGCAGAAGCCGGTCAGGCCCCGGTTGCGGGTCTATCCGATGGCGGCCGGCCAGGGTGAGGGCGTGGCGTTTTAGCTGTTCAATGCTGAACAATTCCGCTCGCAATAGCTCGGTATCCCGGTCGTGGCGCAGCTCGTTCCCGGTCTGTGCCGAGAAACTGAATATTTTGATGGCTTTTGCTCCTTGCCAGACCGCAGACAGTTAACGATTTTCATGCCGACAGCCAGACCCGTCTGTGCGATACCGAACGTTCGCTAAGTTGGTTACCGCACCGACCGTGATAATGAATCGAACTACCTTGGGCTTGTACCTGCTGCCCGGCCTAGTCCCGGGCATCAGGAAATATCAATAAGGACTATCGATTGGAGATCAGCGCATGAAGAACGATCCGGTTAAAGGAAGTTCCAAGGAAGACGGCCGAAAATCCAGAGATGACGCCCAGAAGATGGCCGAGGAAGAGAAAGCAAAAAACAAGGGAAAAGCCGACAAGCGGGGCGATAAGGGTGGCACAGTGTTGGGAGAGATCAATGACAACTAATCGAACCCTGGCTCTGGTTTTGTTGGTGGTCGGTGCGATATTGCTGTTCTTTGCGTATCAGTCGTCCCAGAGCGTTGGCGATCAGGTGACGGAAGCAGTCACCGGGCGATTCACGGACTCCACCACCTGGTTTCTGATTCTTGGCGCGGCCGCTGCCGTGGCGGGTGTCGGACTACTGTTGTTCGGTAAGTCCCCACAAAGATAACGCAGGAATCCGCAATGCCTGAGGACGTGCAGGAACCCCGGGATGCTGGCGCCAGGGTTGCCGGTCAGAGCCTGCCGCCCGTGCCTGAGGGCAAGCGATTGTTCAACGTTGTTGAGCTTCGCCTGTTCCGCTACACGGCGGTTCTGCTGTCTCTGGTCGTGTTAACGGCGCTGGCCGCCCTGATTGTATGGTCGTTGGTCTGGATGCTGGATGTGTTTTATAACCTGTTGCTGGCTCTGGCATTGGCAGGAGTCTTGGCGCTGGTGCTGTATCCGGTAGTGGAGTTTCTGCAATCCCGGCTTCACATACCCCGTTTTCTGGCGATCATGCTGTTGCTGATCGCCTTCTTTGCCGGAATCGGCAGCCTTATATTCATGCTTGTGCCTACGTTGATCGGCCAAATCGTTGAATTGATGACCGCCTTGCCCGAGACCTTGGCGCGCTGGCAGGCCCACTTTTCCCATTACTTCCCGGAACTCAGCAGGATGGTTTCGTCGGGTTTGGATAATAGCTCCAGCGAAGAGTCTGTGCCTGTAATTGCCGATCCCGGTACCACCATTTTGTCCTATCTGGGTGTGTTGGCTGGTATCAGCTTTGTGCCTCTGTTTCTGTTTTTTATGCTGCTGTCGGGCAATCTGCTTCGAGGGCAGGCGTCTGAATTGCTGTCTGTGTTCAGCAGTCACACCCAGCAGAAGGTCCTGTATTTCATGGATGTGTTCGTTGGCTATGTCACCGCGTTTTTTCGGGGGCAGCTTATCATTGCTGTCTGCATGGGCGTTCTGTATGCCTTTAGCTTTACTGTCATCGGCCTCGACTTCGGCTTGCTCGCAGGGCTGGTGTTGGGATTGCTGAATATTGTTCCGTTTCTGGGCACTCTTATCGGTCTGTTGGTGATTCTGCCGATCGCCTATTTTCAGCAGGATGGGGGCCTGAATCTGCTGCTGTTGGGGCTAATGGCCTTCGCTTTCGTGCAGTTGATCGAAAGCTGGCTGTTGACGCCAAAGATCATGGCTAACCGCTCGGGCCTGCACCCAGCGGTGGTTGTTATATCCCTGTTGTTCTGGGGCACCGCCCTGGGCGGGATTATAGGGATGGTGCTCGCGGTGCCGTTAACGGCGTTCTTTGTCGCCATCTGGAGCGAGATCAAGGCCAGCCTTTTACACGCGTTGAGCAACGGAGATGACAATTTATCTGCGTCGATGGACGATTCCGGGGGTTGAGGTTGGCCAGTAAAGGTGTATAAATTCAGGCTAATCCAAGCCCTACCGAATATGGGAGAAGTTGATGAGTGATCCGTCCTATACGCCACCGAAAGTGTGGACCTGGAATTCCGAAAGCGGTAACAAGTTTTCCAATATCAACCGCCCGATCGCTGGTCCTACCCATGACAAGGAATTGCCGGTCGGTGAGCATCCGTTCCAGCTGTATTCGCTGGCGACGCCTAACGGGGTGAAAGCCACAATCATGTTCGAAGAATTGCTCGAACTCGGCATCCGGGAAGCGGAGTATGACGCCTGGCTGATCAACATCATGGAGGGCGATCAGTTCAGCAGTGGCTTTGTTAATGTGAACCCCAACTCCAAAATTCCAGCCATGCTGGATCGCAGTATGGATCCGGCCATCCGGGTGTTTGAGTCCGGCTCGATTCTGTTGTATCTGGCCGAGAAGTTCGGCAGATTTCTGCCCACCGAAGCGGGCAAGCGGACCGAGGCGTTGAACTGGCTGTTCTGGCAAATGGGGAGCGCACCATTCCTGGGTGGTGGATTCGGGCATTTCTATGCCTATGCACCGGAAAAGTATGAATACCCGATCAATCGCTATGCCATGGAGGTAAAGCGCCAGCTTGATGTGTTGGACCGCCAGTTGGCCGAGAATCGATATGTTGCCGGTGACGACTATTCCATCGCTGACATGGCGATCTGGCCCTGGTATGGCGCACTGGTCAAGAACATGGTTTACGAGGCAGCAGAGTTCCTTGAGGCTCACACCTACACCAATGTGGTGCGCTGGACCGACGAACTGGCACAGAGGCCTGCGGTAAAGCGCGGCCGGATGGTCAACAAGGCCTGGGGTGACCTGTCCTCTCAATTGCATGAGCGCCACGATGCCAGCGATTTCGAGTTGCGGACTCAGGATAAGCTGGAAGGCAGCGAATCAAACTAGAGCGAGGGCGGCCTGGCTATTTTGGCCTCCGGTCGCCTTCCATGATTTTCGCTACGAAGACGGACTTTCCATAGGTTTCGAAGGACCACCGCAGGGTGTCGGACAGCACTTTCATGACGTCATCGTAGTCACCGAAAATTTCGGTACTCATACGTCCCGGGTGGACTTCGAGTCCTGTTTGTTCAAGGCGCTCAATCAGATCCCAGATCGGCTGCTTGTAATCGTCTTTGAGCGGATAGCAGCTCAGTTGCACAGAAAGATACACGGTATGCCTCCCAAGTAGTCTGAGGCGGGTCAATGCCCGCCGGATTAAAAGCCCATCGCCGATGAAGTGCTTCGGCGTGGGTCTGCACCACCATAAAGGGTGCCGTCGTCGCCAATCATAATGCTCTGGATCGCGCCCATGGCAGTGCTGGTGCTGATCTTATGTCCTTTTGCCTCCAGCAAGCGAATGGTGTCTGGGCTGATGCCTTGCTCAACGCGGATCTCATCTGGCATCCACTGATGATGTATTCGAGGGGCAGCAACTGCTGTTTGTATGTTCATATTATGGTCGATCACGTTCATCAGAACCTGAAGGGTGGTTGTAATAATGCGCGAGCCGCCCGGGCTGCCGGTAACCAGGTAGTTGCGTCCATCCCTGCGCACGATCGTCGGCGACATGGAGCTGAGCATGCGTTTGCCCGGTTCGATTTTGTTGGCTTCGCCACCCATCAATCCATAGGCATTTGCCTCGCCCGGTTTGGCGCTGAAATCATCCATTTCGTTGTTGAGCAGAAAACCGGCTCCCGCGACGGTAATGCCGGAGCCGTAACTGAAATTGATGGTGTAGGTGTTGGAAACGGCATTGCCCCAGCGGTCGACGACCGAGAAATGGGTGGTTTCCGGGCTTTCCCAGGCGGCCGGCTGGCCGGGTTTTATGTCGCTGGCTGGCCGGGCTTTGTTCGGGTTGATGCCTTTTCTTAGCTCCGCGGCATAGTCTTTGCTGATCAGGCCGCTCAGAGGAACGTCTACAAAATCAGTGTCGCCAAGGTATTCCGATCGATCGGCGTAGGCGAGTTTCATTGCCTCGGCCATGTGGTGCAGGGTGTCCGCTGAATTGTGCCCCATATCACCGATGTCGTAGTGCTCAAGAATGTTCAGGATCTGGATGATATGAATGCCGCCCGACGAGGGTGGTGACATGGAGAAGATATCGAACCCCCGGTAACTTCCCTGCACCGGTTTACGGATGGCGGGTTGGTAGTTTTTCAGGTCGTCCAACGTGATCAATCCATTGTGCCGCTGCATCTCATCGACGATCAGGCGGGCGGTTTCACCCTCATAAAAGCCTTTGATACCGTTATCAGCAATACGCTGTAAGGTGGCGGCAAGTTCCGGTTGAGTGAACACTTCGCCAGGTTGTGGTGCCGAACCGTCCTCCTTATAAAAGGTGGCTTTAGTGGCGGGCCAGCGTTGTAGGCGGTCCCTGGCTTGTTCCAGACCTTCGGTAAAGCGGTGTGGTACCACAAAGCCGTCCCGGGCCAGGCGAATGGCGGGCGCCAGCGCCTCGCCAAGGGAAATGGTGCCGTGCCGCTCAAGCGCCAGGGCGAGTCCGGCCACGGTGCCTGGCACGCCAGCGGCCTGATGGCTGAATCGGCTCAATTGGTTGACGACATTGCCGTCCTCGTCCTGAAACATGGTTTCGCTTGCCGCCGCCGGTGCAGTCTCACGGTAGTCGATCGCTTCCGGGGCGGCACCGTCACCGGGTGAATACAGCAAGAAACCACCACCGCCGATGTTGCCAGAGCGGGGTTGGGTAACGGCCAATGCAAAACCGGCGGTGACTGAGGCATCAATGGCGTTGCCGCCTTCCTTTAGAACCTGAAGCGCGAGATCTGTGGCCAGGGTATGACTGGTGGCAACCATGCCCTGGCGAGCTTGCGCAGGGTGAAAACGTTCACCTTCCAGAATGGCCTGGTCGTTGGCGTGAGCGAAAACTGCCAACACCGATAGTAGCAAGCTGACTGTCGTGCCCCACAGGCTCCTTGAGGGCAGTTTTGTGCGGGGTCGGTAGATGGCTCTGTATAACATCGGATTCCTCGTTTCTGGCTGCCAGATAGGCTATCATAGCCGGTCATTTTTACCGGTGCGTACGTCATTTCGTCACAGACGGTCGTTTGTGGTTTCTTGTCGCACCTGCTTTCCCGGATTCAAGTTAAGGAAAGGGTTTAATGGAGCATACCTATCGTCTTGTTATTTCCTGCCCGGATCGGGTCGGGATTGTTGCCAAGGTGAGTAATTTTCTGTCCACCTATAACGGCTGGATTACCGAGGCGAGCCACCATTCTGACACTCAGTCTGGCTGGTTTTTCATGCGTCATGAGATCAAGGCCGAATCGATTCCGTTCGGGCTGGATCAATTCCGGGCGGCGTTCGAGCCCATTGCCCGTGAATTCAACATGAGCTGGCACATTGCCGACTCGGCCCGCCCCAAGCGGGTGGTGTTGATGTGCAGCAAAGAATCCCATTGCCTGGCGGATTTATTACACCGCTGGCACAGCAAAGAGCTGAATGCCGAGATGGTTGCGGTGATCTCCAATCACGACGATCTGCGCCGAATGGTGGAATGGCACGACATTCCCTATCACCATATCCCGGTGAGCAAGGAAAACAAGGCGGAAGCCTTTGGTCACATTGAAGATCTGCTGGCCAAGTATGATGTCGATGTTGTGGTGCTGGCCCGTTATATGCAAATTCTGCCGGCCGATCTGTGTGAAAAATACGCTGGTAAAGTGATCAATATTCATCACAGTTTTTTGCCGTCATTCGCGGGCGCCCGGCCGTATCACCAAGCCTACAGTCGGGGCGTCAAACTGATCGGAGCAACCTGCCATTACGTGACTCAGGACCTCGACGAGGGCCCGATCATCGAACAGGATGTGATTCGCATCAGCCACAGCGACTCCATCGATGACATGGTGCGCCTGGGCAAAGACGTGGAAAAGAACGTGTTGGCGCGGGGTTTGCGGTCGCATGTTGAAGACCGCGTGATTACCTACGAAAACAAGACCGTAGTGTTTGATTAACGTGTCGCGAGAGCTGCCCCGGCCCGGTCTGGACTGTGGTATGCTGAGAGGCTTGTTGATGACTAAAGACGGGGCCCGGAAACGGTCCCGGGACGACTTCCAGATAACGCAAAGGAACCTTTCTCGATGGGTGAGTTAGCCAAAGAGATCCTGCCGGTCAATATTGAAGACGAACTGAAACAGTCCTACCTCGATTACGCGATGAGCGTTATCGTTGGCCGGGCCTTGCCGGATGTGCGCGACGGCCTCAAGCCGGTGCACCGCCGGGTGCTGTTCGCTATGTCCGAGTTGGGTAACGACTGGAACAAGGCGTACAAGAAATCTGCCCGTGTGGTGGGTGACGTCATCGGTAAATATCACCCCCACGGTGACTCTGCTGTTTACGACACCATCGTTCGAATGGCTCAGCCGTTTTCCTTGCGTTATCCGTTGGTGGATGGTCAGGGTAACTTCGGTTCCATCGATGGTGATAATGCGGCGGCCATGCGTTACACCGAAATTCGCATGGAGAAGATCGCCCATTCCCTGCTGGCGGACCTGGACAAAGAAACCGTTGATTTTGTTGATAACTACGACGGCACCGAGCGGATTCCGGAAGTTATGCCTACCCGGGTGCCTAACCTTCTGGTGAACGGTTCTTCGGGTATCGCCGTTGGTATGGCGACCAACATTCCGCCCCACAACCTGACGGAAGTCGTTAACGGTTGTCTGGCATTGATTGATAACCCGGACCTGACCATCGATGAGTTGATGGAGTTCATCCCGGGCCCCGATTTCCCGACCGACGGCATCATTAACGGCCGCGCGGGTATTGTTGAGGCCTATCGCACGGGCCGCGGCCGTATCTACATCCGTGCCCGTCACGAAATTGAACATGACGACAAAACCAATCGTGATGCCGTCATCATTACTGAGTTGCCGTACCAGCTGAACAAGGCTCGCCTGATCGAGAAAATCGCCGAGCTGGTGAAAGAAAAACGCCTGGAAGGCATCACCGAGCTGCGGGACGAGTCTAATAAAGAAGGTATTCGGGTAGTGGTCGAGCTGCGCCGTGGTGAAAACCCGGAAGTTGTGGTCAACAACCTGTTTGCCCAGACTCAGCTGCAGACCGTGTTTGGTATTAACATGGTGGCGCTGATCAACGGCGAGCCGAAGATTCTTAACCTGAAGGAAATGCTCGACGCGTTCGTGCGTCACCGCCGTGAAGTGGTGACCCGCCGGACCATCTACGAGCTCCGAAAAGCTCGGGAGCGTGGTCACATTCTTGAAGGTTTGACCGTTGCTCTGGCCAACATCGACGAGATGATTGAGCTGATCAAGTCTTCGCCGACCTCGGTTGAGGCTAAAGAGAAGCTGATGGCGAAAGGCTGGGCGCCGGGCAACGTCTTGGCGATGCTGGAGCGTGCGGGTGAAGACGCTTGCCGCCCGGATGATCTGCCGGAGATCTTTGGTCTGCGCGACGGCCTGTACTACATGTCGCCTGAGCAAACTCAGGCGATCCTGGATATGCGCTTGCACCGCCTGACCGGCCTGGAAACCGAAAAGCTCCAGAACGAGTATAAAGACATTCTCGAGAAGATTGCCGGTCTGCTTGAAATTCTGGGTGATCCGGATCGGTTGATGCAGGTTATTCGTGAAGAGCTGGAAGCTGTGGTGACCGAGTTTGGCGATGTGCGTCGCACCGAAATCACCAGCTCCCAGCGTGACCTGACCATTGCTGACCTGATTGATGAAGAAGATCTGGTGGTGACCATTTCTCACAGTGGTTATGCCAAGACTCAGGCTGTGGAAGACTATCAGGCTCAGCGTCGTGGTGGTCGTGGTAAAGCTGCGACGGCCATGAAAGATGAAGACTTTATTGAAAAGCTGCTGGTGGCCAATTCCCACGACACCATTTTGTGTTTCTCGAACAAGGGCAAAGTGTACTGGCTGAGAGTGTTTGAGATTCCGCGCGGCAGCCGTGGTTCCCGTGGTCGCCCGATGGTCAACATTCTGCCGTTGGACGAAGATGAGCGGATCACCACCTTCCTGCCGGTGCGGGACTACCCGGAAGATCAGTTTGTGCTGATGGCGACGTCGGCAGGCGTGGTGAAGAAGACCCCGTTGCCGAACTTTTCCCGCCCGCGCAGCAGTGGTTTGATCGCTCTGAACCTGGACGAAGGCGATACCCTGATCGGTGCTGCCATCACAGATGGTAACGCTGAAATCATGCTGTTCTCCACCGCCGGTAAAGCCGTGCGCTTCAAGGAAGGTCAGGTGAGACCCATGAGCCGGACGGCTCGTGGTGTTCGCGGTATCAAAATGCAGGGTGATCACCACGTGGTGTCGCTGATTATTCCGCAGGACGGTGGTGTCATTCTGACGGCCAGCGAACATGGTTACGGTAAGCGCACCGCGATTGACGAGTTTCCGGCCTACAGTCGTGGTAGTCAGGGTGTTATTGCCATGCAGTGCTCCGACCGTAACGGTAACCTGGTGACTGCGCTGCAGTTGTTTGAAGGCGACGAGATGATGTTGATCTCGGACAAAGGCACGCTGGTGCGGACTCGCACAGACGAAGTGTCTGTGCTTAGCCGGAACACTCAGGGCGTGCGCCTGATTCGTCTGGCTCAGGAAGATGAGCGACTGGTGGGAGTTGAACGTATCGCTGAATCTGATGATGACGGCGTTGATGCGGGTGCAGATTTGGATGCAGACGCAGGCGCAGAAGGCGAGGACACGGAAGAATGAGCAGAGCGTTTAATTTCTGTGCCGGCCCGGCCACTTTGCCAGACGCCGTGCTGAAGCAGGCGCGGGACGAGATGCTGGACTGGCGCGGCACGGGCATGTCGGTGATGGAGATGAGTCACCGTAGCGATGATTTCATCTCTATTGCCGAAACGGCGGAGAAAGACCTGCGGGAACTCGCAGGGGTCTCAGACGACTACGCCGTGCTGTTTATGCAGGGAGGTGCGTCCAGCCAGTTTGCCACCATTCCCTTGAATCTGCTGGGCGATAAAGCCTCTGCAGATTATGTGAATACCGGCATCTGGTCCAAAAAGGCGATTTCCGAAGCCAAGCGCTACGGTGGTGTTAATGTGGTGGCCAGCTCGGAAGACAGCGGTTTTACGACAATTCCGGACCAGTCGGTTTGGGACACCCGTGCCGATGCTGCCTATCTGCACTACACGCCGAACGAAACCATTGGCGGTCTGGAATATGATTTTGTGCCGGACAGCGGCAGTGTGCCGCTGGTGGCGGACATGTCGTCCACCATGCTGTCCCGTCCGGTGGACGTGTCTAAGTTCGGTTTGATCTATGCCGGTGCGCAGAAAAACATCGGGCCATCCGGCCTGGTGGTGGTCATCATTCGCAAGGATCTGTTGGGCAAGGCCCGAAAAGAAACCCCGACGATGATGAACTATCAGGTGATGGCTGAAAACGGCTCTATGTATAACACGCCCTCTACCTACTCCTGGTACCTTGCGGGTCTGGTGTTCCAGTGGCTGAAAGAGCAGGGCGGCGTGGCGGCCATGGGCGAAATTAACGCCCGTAAGGCCAGGAAGCTGTACGACTTTATCGATACCAATGACTTTTATGCCAACCCGATCGATCCCCGTTTCCGCTCCTGGATGAACGTACCGTTCACACTGGCGGATGACGCTTTGAATGGTGCTTTCCTGAAGGGCGCGGACGCTCGTGGCTTGCTCAATCTTCAAGGGCATCGTTCAGTCGGTGGCATGCGGGCCAGCATCTATAACGCCATGCCAGAGGCGGGTGTGGATGCGCTGATCCAGTATATGACGGAATTCGCGAAGGAACGGGGCTGATCATGACAGACGAGAAGACCCGCCTGGGCGAACTTCGGGACGAGATTGACAGTCTTGATCAGCAGATCATGGCGCTGATCAGTGCCCGGGCCAAGTGTGCCCAGGAAGTGGCCCATGTGAAAATGGCGGCGAATCCTGGCCAGGACGTGTTTTTTTACCGTCCTGAGCGGGAGGCGCAGGTGCTAAGACGCATTAAGGAGAACAATCCCGGACCACTTCCGGCTGAGGAAATGGCCCGCCTGTTCCGCGAGATTATGTCCGCCTGCCTGGCGCTCGAAAAACCGATGCACATTGCCTTTCTGGGGCCTGTCGGTACCTTTACCCAGGCGGCAGCGCTCAAGCATTTCGGCCATTCCGTTATCAGTGTGCCGTTGCCTGCCATCGATGCCGTATTCCGCGAAGTGGAATCCGGTGCTGCGCAGTACGGTGTAGTGCCCGTGGAGAATTCCACAGAGGGCATGGTCAACCATACCCTGGACATGTTCATGTCTTCACCGCTGAAGATCTGCGGCGAAGTGCAGTTGCGTATACATCACCACTTGCTGGTCTCGCCCAAGCACAAAGATCAGGAAATTACCCGTATCTATTCCCATCAGCAGTCCTTCGCCCAGTGCCGGCAGTGGCTGGACACGCATCGCTACGGAATAGAACGAGTGACGGTCTCCAGTAACGCCGAAGCGGCCCGCCGCGCGGCAGCCGAGCCCGGTACGGCGGCGATTGCCGGCGACATGGCGCAGGAGCTGTACGGGCTGGTCAAACTGGCAAACAGCATTGAGGATCGTCCCGATAACACTACTCGCTTCCTGATCATTGGTCGCGAAGAAGTCCCGGCCAGTGGCCAGGATAAATCGTCTGTTCTCGTGTCGATGCGCAATAAGCCTGGTGCGTTGTACCAGTTGTTGGAACCTTTCCATCGCCACGGTATCAGCCTGACTCGTATCGAAACCCGGCCATCACCCAGTGGCACCTGGGCCTACGTGTTCTACATCGATTTCGAAGGACACATGGACGATGAGTTGGCGCGTAAAGTGTTGTCCGAAGTTGACGAAGAAGCGGTGGAGCTAAAACGTTTGGGCTCATACCCAATTGGTGTGCTCTAAAGCCAGACAGATCTGACCCGGAGGAGAGTTGAATGGCAGTGGATTACCAGAGTCTTGCGGTAAAAGGTGTTCAGGCTCTGTCTCCGTATCAGCCCGGCAAGCCCATTGAGGAGCTTGCCCGCGAGCTGGGGTTAAACCCCGCGGAGATCATCAAGCTGGCCAGTAATGAAAACCCTCTGGGGCCCAGTGAGAAGGCTCAGGCGGCAGCTCGTAAGGCGCTGGAGGAGCTGTGTCTTTACCCGGACGGTAATGGCTTTGATCTTAAACAGGCGCTTGCCAATCGGTTTGGCGTGGCCATGAGCCAGATTACGCTCGGCAACGGTTCCAATGATGTGCTGGAAGTGATCGCCCGATGCTTTGCCGACCGCGACAGCGAAGTGGTGTTTTCCCAGTACGCTTTTGCGGTCTATCCCATCGTTACTCAGGCCATCGGTGCCAAGGGCATTTCAGTCCCTGCCAAAGAGTGGGGTCATGATCTCGACGCCATGGCGGCAGCGGTCACCGAACGCACCAAGCTGGTGTTTGTAGCCAATCCGAACAACCCGACAGGTACGGTACACACGGCAGACGCGATTGAAGCGTTTCTGGACCGCATTCCGGAGCAGGTGTTGGTGGTTCTGGACGAAGCTTACTGTGAATACCTGACCGGCGATGAATTCCCGGATGGCATCAAGCTGCTTGATCGCTACCCGAACCTGATTGTTTGCCGCACCTTCTCCAAAGCCTGGGGCCTGGCCGCACTGCGGGTTGGCTACAGCATCAGCTCTGCGGCCATTGCCGATGTGCTGAACCGGGTGCGCCAGCCATTCAACGTCGATTCGATAGCGTTGGCCGCGGCAACGGCGGTTCTGGGTGACGAGGCCTACCTGAACCGGTCTCGTGAGGTGAATGCAGCGGGTTTGCGTCAGCTCGCCGATGGCTTTGACCGTATGGGGCTGCCGTATATTCCCTCGGCCGGCAATTTTATTGCGGTTGAAGTGGGCGAGCAGGCGGCCGGAATCTATCAGTCATTGCTCTCTCATGGCGTGATTGTTCGGCCTGTTGCTGGCTACGGTATGCCCGGTCATCTTCGGGTATCGGTTGGCTTGCCAGAGGAGAACGAGCGTTTTCTGGATGCTCTGGCGCAATCGTTGGTCTCGGCCGGCCAGGGGGGCTAACGTGGCCGATAGCGAGCCTTTGTTCAAGCGCGTTGCAATCATCGGTCTTGGGCTGATTGGTGGCTCTCTGGCCAGTGCCATTCGCAAGCATCGCCTTGCAGGCGTGGTCACCGGGTTTGATCAAAGAGCCGATGAGCTGGCTCTGGGGGTTGAGCTAGGCGTTATAGATGAGGCGGCTTCGAGTCTGGAGCAGGCCGTCAAAGGCAGTGATCTTGTGGTGCTTGCCGTGCCGGTGCGGGCAACCCGAACGGTGTTGGCGCAGATCCAGCCCTGGCTTGCCGATCATGCAATACTGTCTGACGTGGGTAGCACCAAAAGCAGTTTTGTCACCGATGTTGAAGCGGTATTTGGCAAAGTTTCCCCGCGAGTCATACCCGGCCACCCGATTGCGGGCTCCGAGAAAAGCGGCATCCGCGCTGCCAATCCAGATTTGTTTGCGCATCACAAAGTGATCCTGACTCCCGCAGACAACACCGATGCGGACAGTCTGGCAAGGCTGAAAAGCCTTTGGGAAAGCACCGGGGCGATGGTGCTGACCATGTCAGTGGCGTATCACGATGAAGTGCTGGCGGCCACCAGCCATTTACCACATCTCATTGCCTTCTCTCTGGTAGATACTCTGGCAGGTGAAGACGAAAACATGGACATCTTCCGGTATGCGGCCGGTGGCTTCCGGGATTTTACCCGCATTGCTGCCAGTGATCCGGTGATGTGGCATGACATTTTTCTGTCAAACCGCGACGCAGTGCTGCGCGTGATTGACCATTTTACCCAAGACCTGGATCTGCTCAGGGGCGCCATTGCCAGCGGCGATGGCGCTACTTTGCTTCGGGTTTTCAGTCGTGCCAAAGCGGCACGGGAACACTTTTCAAAGATGCTTTCAGGGCAGGCGTACGTGACTAACAACAGTGATCAGCAAGTTATCTTTCAGATGAATCCCGGCGGCTCCGTTCGCGGTGATATTCGGGTTCCAGGCGACAAGTCCATGTCTCATCGTTCCATCATGCTGGGCGCTCTGGCAGAGGGGATCACTGAGGTTAAAGGATTTCTCGAGGGCGAAGACAGTCTCGCGACCCTGCAGGCGTTTCGGGATATGGGTGTGACCATTGAGGGGCCGGAAGACGGTTTTGTCCGGATTCATGGCGTTGGCATGAAGGGGTTGCAGGCCCCGCGTGGTCCGCTTTATCTGGGTAATTCTGGCACCGCCATGCGCCTGTTTTCCGGCTTGCTGGCGGCGCAGGCCTTTGACTCCGAATTGACGGGCGATGCCAGTCTGTCCAAGCGCCCGATGGGGCGGGTTGCGGACCCCTTGCGTGCCATGGGTGCGGTAATTGACACCGCTGAAGGTGGCCGACCACCCCTGAAAATCCGTGGCGGACAGACATTGACCGGCATCCATTATGACATGCCGGTAGCCAGCGCTCAGGTCAAGTCATGCCTGTTACTAGCAGGTCTCTACGCCGAAGGCGTGACCTCGGTAACGGAACCCGCGCCGACCCGTGATCATACCGAACGAATGCTGCAGGGTTTCGGCTACCACGTGCACCGGGATGGACCGACCGCCAGTGTCACCGGTGGCGGCAAGCTCGACGCCTGCGCCATTGACGTACCGGCGGATATCTCCTCGGCTGCGTTTTTTATGGTCGCTGCCAGCATTGCGCCGGGCTCTGATCTGACTCTGCGTCACGTCGGCATGAACCCGACCCGTGTTGGCGTCATCAATATCCTCCGTCAGATGGGCGCCAATATTGAGGTGCTGGATGAGCGTGTGATCGGTGGCGAGCCAGTCGCTGATTTGAGAGTGCGTTCTGCCGACTTGCAGGGCATCGACATTCCGGAAGATCAGGTGCCGTTGGCGATTGATGAGTTCCCGGTGCTGTTTATCGCGGCGACCTGTGCCAACGGGCGTACTGTGCTTCGCGGCGCTGAAGAATTGAGAGTCAAGGAAAGTGATCGTATTCAGGTAATGGCCGATGGCCTCGCCGCCTTGGGCGTTGAGTCCACGGTGACACCGGATGGCATTATTATTGAGGGTGGCCAGACCATTGGTGGCGGCACGGTTGAAAGCCACGAAGACCACCGGATTTCCATGTCGTTTGCGGTGGCGTCACTGCGGGCAACCGGTCCGATCACGATTAACGATTGCTCGAACGTTGCCACGTCGTTCCCCGGCTTTGTTGAGTTGGCAAAACAGACAGGTATTCAAATCAGTACAGAAGGCACTTCATGATGGTAGATAGTCAGGCACCGGTCATTGCTGTTGACGGCCCGGGCGGCTCCGGCAAGGGTACGATTACCCAGATGCTGGCCCGCAAACTGGGTTGGCACTTGCTGGACAGCGGGGCTCTCTATCGACTGACGGCGCTGGCTGCGCTGCGCCAGGGCGTGGCTCTGGAGGATGAGACCAGACTGGTGAAAGTGGCCGCGACGCTTGACGTGTCGTTCGAGCCCACCGAAGAAGGGCAGCCGGTTCGGGTGATGTTGGCCGGCGAAGATGTGACCTCAGATATTCGCACAGAGGCTTGCGGTAATAATGCGTCACGGGTTGCGGTAATGCAGCCGGTACGCGACGCGTTACTTCAACGCCAGCGGGATTTCCGCCAGTTGCCTGGCCTGGTGGCCGATGGTCGCGACATGGGAACGGTGGTTTTCCCGGATGCCCCGGTCAAGGTCTTTTTGACCGCAAGTGCCGAAGAACGGGCAAGACGACGTTACAATCAGTTGAAGGAAGCGGGGGTCGATGTTAACATTGATGCCGTTTTAGAAGAGATACGGGTACGCGATGAACGTGACATGAACCGTTCTGCTGCCCCTCTCAAGCCTGCAGATGATGCGCAAGTCATTGATTCTACGGGTTTGAGTATCAAGGAGGTGCTAGACAGGTGCATGGCCGTTGCAGGTCAGGCCTGACTACACCTTTTTGTCGTTGGAAAGCCGGAAACAGCGTAAACCTGCCAGCCGCTGGCTGATTCCGGAAAACATTAACAGACCGTGTTGCTGGTGACACGGAGCACACTTGCGTTGATCATATAGGGCACATAATGAGCGAGAGCTTTGCGGATCTTTTCGAAGAAAGTTTGAAAGAAATCGATATGCAACCGGGTTCCATCGTCCAGGGAACCATCGTTGATATCGATAACGACTGGGTCACCGTTAACGCCGGACTGAAGTCCGAGGGCGTTATCCCCGCCTCCCAGTTCCTGAACGAAAAAGGCGAGATGGAAGTTCAAATCGGCGACGTTGTCGACGTGGCTCTCGATGCAGTGGAAGACGGTTTCGGTGAAACCCGTCTGTCCCGTGAGAAGGCCAAGCGCGCTGAAGCCTGGAAGGTACTCGAGAAGTCCTTCGAAGCTGAAGAAGTGGTCAAGGGCATCATCAACGGCAAGGTCAAAGGTGGTTTCACTGTTGATCTGGCTGGCATCCGTGCCTTCCTGCCGGGCTCCTTGGTAGACGTTCGTCCGGTTCGCGATACCGCGCACCTGGAGAACAAAGAACTCGAGTTCAAGGTTATCAAGCTCGACCAGAAGCGTAACAACGTGGTTGTTTCTCGCCGCGCCGTTCTGGAAGCTGAAAACAGCGAGCAGCGTGATGCTCTGCTGGAAACCCTGACCGAAGGTCTGGAAATCAAAGGTATCGTCAAGAACCTGACCGACTACGGCGCGTTCGTAGATCTGGGTGGTGTTGACGGCCTGCTGCACATCACTGACATGGCGTGGAAGCGTATCAAGCATCCGAGCGAAATCGTGAATGTGGGCGACGAAATCAATGTTAAGGTCCTGAAGTTTGATCGCGAGCGTAACCGTGTATCTCTGGGTCTGAAGCAGCTGGGCGAAGATCCCTGGGTCGAAATCAAGGCTCGTTACCCGGAAAGCGCTCGGGTTACTGCCCGCGTTACCAACCTGACAGACTACGGCTGCTTTGCCGAGCTGGAAGAGGGTGTTGAAGGTCTGGTTCACGTATCCGAAATGGATTGGACCAACAAGAACATCCATCCGTCCAAGGTTGTTCAGGTAGGTGACGAAGTTGAAGTGATGATTCTGGATATCGACGAAGAGCGTCGTCGTATTTCTCTGGGCATCAAGCAGTGTGTCTCCAATCCGTGGGAAGACTTCTCTGGCAACTTCAATAAAGGCGACCGTATCGCCGGTAAGATCAAGTCAATCACTGACTTCGGTATCTTTATCGGTCTGGACGGTGGCATCGACGGTCTGGTTCACCTGTCTGATATCAGCTGGAACGAGACTGGCGAAGAAGCCGTTCGTGAATACAAGAAGGGCGATGAAGTTGAAACCGTAATCCTGTCTGTTGACCCAGAGCGTGAGCGCATCTCACTGGGTATCAAGCAGTTGGAAAGCGATCCGTTTGCCGAGTTCGTTCAGCTGAACGACAAAGGCTCCATCGTTAAGGGTACCGTGTCTTCGGTTGACGCCAAAGGCGCCACTATTGCCCTGAACGAAGAAGTTGAAGCGGTACTGAAGGCCTCTGAAATCAGCCGTGATCGTGTCGAAGACGCGCGTAACGTCCTGAAGGAAGGCGAAGAAGTCGAAGCCAAGATCATCAGCATCGATCGCAAGAACCGCGTCATCAACCTGTCTGTTAAGTCCAAAGACGTTGAAGACGACAAGCAGGCGATTGAAACTGTTCGTGGCAAGACCGCAGAATCTTCTGGTGCGACCACCATCGGTGATCTCATCAAGGAGCAGATGCAGCAGCAAAACGCCAATAAAGACTGATATTCTTGTTGGTATGAAAAAAACGGGCTCTAAGAGCCCGTTTTTTTTGTGTTTTTTTCTGGTTTGGCTAAACTAGAGGCACTGGACCCCGGTAATTGACTGCGGAATAATAATGACAGAGGGAAACGCCTCATGACGAAGTCCGAACTGGTTGAACTGATCGCCTCCAAGCAGACGCAGCTCTCCGTTAAAGATGTAGAGTTGGCGGTGAAAACCGTGATTGAGCACATGTCTCAGGCTCTTGCGGATGGTCAACGAATTGAAATCAGGGGATTTGGTAGTTTTTCCCTTCACCATCGCGCGGCTCGTACTGGCCGTAATCCTAAAACCGGTGAGGCAGTGCAGTTGCCCGCGAAATTTGTTCCGCACTTCAAACCTGGGAAGGAATTGCGGGAACAGGTAAACGACAGCTTGAAAAAGGGCTTCTGATCCCAGGTTCAAAAAGGGCTTCTGATCCCAGGTTCCAGCAATCTGTAATGGAACATCGTACTATCGGGCATTGTCCCGTCTGGAGCAATTACGACATGGCAGGCCTGCAGAAGATCCTTATCACGCTACTGGTTCTGGCTCTTATACTCCTGGCGCTGGTATTTTCTCTGAATAATCAGATGGCGGTCTCGCTCAACTTTCTGGTGTTTGAAACCCAGCCCCATGGCGTTGCTGTCTGGATCATCATGTCATTTGTCATCGGGGCGCTGTTCGGGTTGTTGATCGCGCTTATGGCAACTTTCCGCACATCGGTTTCACGCCGGCATCTCAAGAAAAAGCTTGAGCGTACCGAGCAGGCATTAGAAAAATCCAGGGTACAGAACGACCGGGCACTTTGATGGACATAGTTCTTCAGTGGCTGCTCCTGACAGTGGCCGTGGCGGCTGGCTGGGTTGCAGGCAGGTTTGGTAGCCGGAACGGGCGTTCCTCCAGAGCCATTTCAGACGAAGATTCCGTTCGGGATCGATTACAATTCCTGTTTACCAACTACTCCGACCAGGCGGTTGATAACTTTGTTCAGTCGCTGGCTGTTAATAAAGATACTGTCAGTCTGCACTTGTCGATCGGTACTCACTTTCGCAACAAAGGAGAAACCGACCGGGCTATCCTGATTCATCAAAACCTCCTGGCCCGGCCAGAGCTGCCGGCCCGTTACACGCCCCAGGTGACCCTGGAGCTGGCTATGGACTACCTAAATGCCGGCTTGCTTGACCGCGCCGAGGCTCTGTTTCATCAGTTGATGGGCGACCGGGAATACGGCCGGCGTGCGTCAGTCGCCTTGATTGAGCTTTATCAACAGGAGCGGGAATGGGCAAAGGCAGCCCAGGTAGCGCAGACCCTGACGCGTCGTGATGCGGATCCGGCCATGTTCAAAACGCTGGCTTATATTACCTGTGAGTTGTCAGATGCCGCATTGAAGAAAGACGACCGTTGGGCGGCTCAGAAACTGGCAAAAGAGGCGCTTGATTACGACCGTTCCTGTGTTCGGGCAACCATGCTGCTGATGAAGCAGCAGATCCGGCAGGGCAACTTCCGCGAAGCCGGTAATCAAAGCCTCAAGGTGTTTGACCAGAATCCTGAGTTTGGGCCAGAAGCTGTAGACCGCTTGATGAAGCTGGAGCACGAACATGGCGACGTGGGTCGCCTGTTCAAAAAGTTAAAAAAGCTATACGAGCAACATCCCAGCACCAGTCTGTTGCTGGCATTGGTCGAGTCTGTTGAGCGCGCCTCTGGCCGCATGGCGGCTATTGATCTACTACGCCGGGAGCTGGAAGTGCGACCGTCTGTGCGTGGTCTTTTGCGGTTGGTAGAAATGGCCGGGTACGAGAAAGGCATGAGCACCGACGAAGGTCGCCTGGTCAGCCGCATAGGCCACCTGATCCTCGCCAACCGTCCGATATACCGGTGTGTAAGCTGCGGCTTCTCTGGCCAGCAATTGCATTGGCTGTGTCCGAGCTGCAAACAATGGGAAACGGTACGACCCATTCAGGGCGTTGAAGCCGAATAATATTTAAACCTACTGAACCGGAAGCCTGACTGTGCAAAACACCCATGATCCGAAGATTATCGTCGCCCTGGATTTTCCGTCCCAGAGTCCTGCCTTGGCCTTGGCGGATCAGCTCGACCCCGGCAAATGCCGTCTGAAAGTCGGCAAAGAGTTGTTCACACGCTCTGGTCCGGCGTTGGTCAAGGTTCTTCAAGGCAAGGGTTTTGATGTCTTCCTGGATCTGAAATTCCACGATATTCCGAATACCACGTCCTCAGCGGTTGCTGCTGCAGCAGATCTGGGCGTATGGATGGTGAATGTCCATGCCTCGGGTGGTGAGAAGATGATGGTGGCCTGCCGTGAGCGCCTGGAGTCGTTTGGTGCCGATAAGCCACTGCTGATTGCAGTCACGGTGCTGACCAGCATGTCGGACGCAGACCTGAGCGCTATAGGCATCACCGGGGGGGCGGAGGCTCATGTGTCCCGCCTGGCCACGCTGACCAAGAACTGCGGCCTCGACGGCGTAGTCTGCTCAGCCCAGGAGGCCCCGCGCCTGAAAGCAGAGCAGGGCGCCGACTTCCAGCTCATTACCCCCGGCATCCGCCCGCTGACTGCCGACAAAGGCGACCAGCAGCGTATCATGACACCCACGGATGCCCTCAAAGCCGGCTCCGACTACCTCGTCATCGGCCGTCCAATCACCCAGGCTGCTGATCCTCTGGCTGCCCTCGAGGCCATCCATGCTGAGGTGGTCTCGGCCTAACTCTGTTCGGGTGGTCGAGCCCAAGCCCTAGCCTGCTTGTTTGGGTGGAGGGCAGGGTGGGAAGGCCTTTCCAAAAAACGCTACGAGCACATCCCTGTGCGCTTCGCTCCGGCCATCCATGGCCTACGAGATTTTTGGAAAGGCCTTCCCACCCTGCCATTCAAGCAGCGCCAGTATAGTCATTACTGCACTTCGACTGCAGCCGTTACTACCTTCAACTCATTTCGAGTTTTCTTGGCGATACCTCCGTTGCCGGATAAGGGGCTGTGGGGGCTGGCTTCCAAAAATGTGCGGAGCCATGGATGGCGGAGCCCAAGCGCACATGGATGTGCTTGTAGCGTTTTTTGGGAGCCAGCCCCCACAGCCCCACACCACCTAAACGAGCAGGCTAGGGCCGGAGACCAGCAAAACAACCAGGTATGACAAGAAAATCAGGCAAGAAAAAAGCCCGCTAATTCATAGAACTAGCGGGCTTTTTGAATAGTGGCTCCCCGACCTGGGCTCGAACCAGGGACAAACGGATTAACAGTCCGTTGCTCTACCAACTGAGCTATCGGGGAACGTCGTCATGTGACGAGGCGCGTATATTAAGTTGGCTATACCGCCTCGTCAAGTCTCTGACTAAAATTTTTAGCCAAGCGCCTTCTGCAAACGCTCAATGGCCTTTTCCAGGTTATCCATGCTGGTGGCAAAGCTCAAACGCATGTGCCCGGGGCTGCCAAAGGCAGAGCCTGGAACCAGCGCAACGCCGGCTTCGGTCAGCAGCTTCTCGGCAAACTCCACGTCCGTGCTTACGCCGTCAGTGGCATCAATCGCGCCTTGAAAGCTTGGGAACACGTAGAAAGTACCGTCGCCGTTCAGGCAGTCAACGCCCGGCAGCTTGTTCAGTGCGTCAACCAGCCAGTCGTGGCGCTCTTTGAATGCTTTGACCATCTCACCCACACATTCCTGCGGGCCATCCAGGGCAGCTTGAGCAGCGGCCTGGGAGATAGAGGCCGGGTTGGAGGTGCTCTGGGACTGGATCTTCTTCATGGCGCCGATGATCTTGGCTGGGCCCGCTGCATAGCCGATGCGCCAGCCTGTCATCGAGTAGGCCTTGGATACGCCGTTGAGCACGAAGGTACGGTCGTAAAGTTCCGGTGTGGCGTTCAGGATGTTGCAGAACGGCTTACCGGTCCAGAGGATCGGCTCGTACATGTCGTCAGTGGCGATCATGATGTTCGGGTGCTTTTTAAGCACTTCGCCAATCGCCTGGAGCTCTTCCAGACTGTACGCCATGCCGCTGGGGTTAGAGGGGCTGTTGATCACGAACAGACGGGTACGCTCGGTAATTGCGTTTTCCAGCTGTTCCGGGGTGATCTTGAAGCGGGTTTCGGCGCCCGTTTCGATGATTACCGGTTTGCCTTCGGCAACCAGAACCATATCCGGGTAGGATACCCAGTAAGGCGCAGGAATGATGGCTTCGTCACCGGCGTTCAGGGTGGCCAGTGCAAGGTTGAAAAAGCTCTGTTTGCCACCACTGCTTACCAGAATCTGGTTGGCTTCGTAATCCAGGCCGTTGTCACGTTTGAACTTCGCAATAATCGCTTTCTTCAGCGCAGGCGTACCATCTACAGCGGTGTATTTGGTCTGGCCGTTATTGATGGCCTCGATTGCGGCCTGTTTGATGTGCTGAGGGGTGTCGAAGTCTGGCTCGCCCGCACCCAGGCCAATGATGTCCTGGCCAGCAGCACGAAGCTCGGCTGCTTTGTTGGTAACTGCGAGAGTAGGGGAAGGCTTGATCGCCTGTACTCGGCTGGAAAGTTGAAGGTCCAAACTTGAGCTCCTTAAAGCTGCTTCTTAGGGGCGGCGATCGGCAGGGCAGGAGCCAGACGTCCTGGCTGATATTTCACCCAGCCGTCGATCGTACGGATGGTATCATGAAGCAGCATTATCGCTAAATTTCTTATAGGTGCTGTCCGTATAGCGGCGGTGCTGATGCCTGGAGGTTAGTTGCCAGTTATGGCCAGTAAAACACCCAATGCCGCCAAAGAGAGTGCGTTTCGCGTTGATTCCCCCTATCAGCCTGCAGGTGATCAGCCCAAGGCCATCGCTGGACTGGTTGACGGCATTCATTCGGGCCTGGCGCACCAGACGCTGCTGGGTGTAACCGGTTCGGGTAAAACCTTCACGATTGCCAATGTTATCCAGCAGGTTCAGCGGCCGACCATTGTCATGGCGCACAACAAAACGTTGGCAGCCCAGCTTTATGGAGAGTTCAAGGAGTTCTTCCCGGATAACGCCGTAGAGTACTTTGTGTCTTACTACGATTATTATCAGCCGGAGGCCTATGTGCCTTCGTCTGATACGTTCATCGAGAAGGACGCCTCCATTAACGAACACATCGAGCAAATGCGGCTGTCGGCGACCAAGGCGCTGCTTGAGCGGCCAGATGCGATCATTGTGGCCTCTGTGTCGTCTATTTACGGCCTGGGCGACCCGCAGTCGTACATGAAGATGATGCTGCACCTCGATCGTGGCGATCCGGTGGATCAGCGCTCTATTTTGCGCCGGTTGGCGGAACTTCAGTACACCCGCAACGACATCGAGTTTCACCGGGCCAATTACCGAGTGCGGGGGGATGTGATTGATGTGTTTCCGGCAGAATCCGAACGCGAGGCCGTTCGAATTGAGTTGTTTGATGATGAAGTGGAACAGCTGAGCTATTTCGATCCACTGACCGGTGAAGTTCTGCGCCGTGTGCCCCGGGTGACCATCTATCCCAAGTCTCATTACGTCACGCCCCGGCAGAAGGTGCTGGATGCGGTTGAGCATATTAAGGTAGAGCTGGATGAGCGGCTCAAGGTACTGCGCGACAACCAGAGGTTGGTGGAAGCCCAACGGCTGGAGGAGCGCACCCGCTACGACATTGAGATGATGCTTGAGTTGGGTTACTGCAACGGCATTGAAAACTACTCACGCTATCTGTCTGGTCGCACACCGGGCGAGCCGCCACCCACATTGTTTGATTACCTGCCGGCGAATGCCCTGCTGGTGGTAGATGAGTCCCACGTGACCATTTCCCAGATCGGGGCCATGTATAAAGGTGACCGCTCGAGAAAGGAAACCCTGGTGGAGTACGGTTTCCGGCTGCCATCGGCACTGGACAACCGCCCCATGCGCTTTGAGGAATGGGAGCGGATTGCACCGCAAATGATCTTTGTGTCTGCTACCCCCGGCAACTACGAAGCGCAGCATGCCGGCCAGGTGGTAGAACAGGTGGTCAGGCCTACGGGCCTGCTGGATCCGGTGATCGAAGTGCGGCCGGCGTCTACCCAGGTGGACGATCTGTTGTCTGAAATCCACAAACGGGTCGCGGTTAAAGAGCGGGTGCTGGTGACCACGCTGACCAAACGCATGGCAGAGGACTTGACCGACTTCCTGATGGAACACGATATCCGGGTGCGTTACCTACACTCGGACATCGATACCGTGGAGCGGGTGGAAATCATCCGGGATCTGCGCCGGGGCGAGTTCGATGTGCTGGTGGGCATCAACTTGTTGCGGGAAGGGCTGGATATGCCCGAGGTGTCGTTGGTGGCCATTCTGGACGCAGACAAAGAAGGCTTTCTGCGCAGTGAGCGGTCGCTGATCCAGACCATTGGTCGTGCGGCCCGTAACGTCAACGGCAGGGCGATTCTGTATGGCGACCGGATAACCGGCTCCATGCAACGTGCGCTTGATGAAACCGAACGCCGCCGTGAAAAGCAGCAGGCCCATAATGAAACCCATGGCATTACGCCCACCGGCCTGAACAAGAAAATTGCCGATATTATGGAAGGTGCTACTGGCGGCGGTCGCGGGCGTCGGAAGGCGGACAGACCCGGCCAGAAAGCTGCCGAAGAAGCGGAAGATTATCTGGTCAAGGCTGGCAAGCGCTCGCCGCAGGATCTGCTTAAGGAAGTGGCCCGCCTGGAAGACGAAATGTACAAAGCCGCTGGCGATCTTGATTTCGAGACCGCTGCCAGGCTGCGGGACCAGATTTCCGAGCTTAAAGAGGCGGCTATTCGTACCAGCTGATCAGTGACGTTTAGGGCCAACGATCACAGCGGCCTGCAACGGTTGATTGCGGCCGTAGCTCGACATTTTTCCGAATACCCGTTTGTCGATGGGCAGATACTGCTTATCGGCAACGGTTTCGCCCTCTTCAACGTCGATCTCCGGGTCGTGCAGGTACACAAAGTCGTCGTCCATGGCGCAGACAGTGACCCAATGCGGTACCCGGCTGCGGTTCAATTGCCAGGTGCTGATCAGGATGACCGGAATCTGGCCTTTGTGCAAAGCGGATTCCATGGCTTCCAGCGTGAGCGGGTCATGGTGTAGCTGAATGCCGGTCTGGCCGATGTCGTGCAGAAAGCCTTCATGCACCAGTTCCAGCACCCGCTTTTTATCATCATTTCGTACCGTGTCTTTAAACAGCGCTCCCTCCTGGCTGATCCAGGCGCTGGCTTCAAAACCGCGATGCCAGGCCGACAGCGCCAGGCCGTGTGGGCCGCAACCCCCATGGCCGGCCAGCATGAAAATGGTGGTGGCCTCGCGCCAGATTTTCAGCTCTTCCAGGGTGTTCAGTGTTTGATGCTCATCCAGTGCCGCCATAGCCATAATCAGAGCCGAGGGGCCACAGGTGAACTCGGTGGTTTGCGGGTAATAGGGCACCGGCAGGTATTCACGGGAGGGCTCGTAGTACAGGATCCGGCGCTCAAAACGCAGCGCCGTGCCGTGGTCTTCGTAGTAGTCCCGGTAAGTGCCGAACTGGCGATAACCCAGGCGACGATAAAGGTTGATGGCGCCGGCGTTGTCTTCCCGCACTTCCAGGCGCATCACGATACGGTCAGCATCGACGGCTTCTTTTTCGGCTTCACGCACCAGCATTTCGCCCACCCCACGGCCTCGCACGGAGGGCGACACCGCAATCGAGTAGATTCTGGCCAGACGGGTGGCTGCATTCATCAAGACCAGGCAGTAACCCACCAGCTCGGAATCCTGCTCGGCAACGATCAGCCGGTCTCGGGGCATTTCAAGAAATCGCCGGAAGCTCCGGCGTGAAATACGGTCTTCACTGAAGCAGCGGTTTTCCAGTTGCACCAAAGGGGTCAGGTCGTCGGCGACGGCTTGTCGAAGCAGTACATCAGGCATAAACATCAAACCCCGGGGCGTAAAGAGAGCGGGAAGCTGGCGAGCACTTCCTCCGCAGCTATTATGGTAGAGACAGGTGGGTTTCGATAGCGGTCAATCATGCGTAAAGCACGCATCACTGGCTGATTGTGGAGTTGCCTGTGGCGGCGTATTGTGGCGCCCATTACCCGGCTGAACCTTCAGGGAGGAATGCCATCTATGTCCCGTTTGTTAATCGTTGTGGATCGAGCCAAAGATTGGGCGCCTTATTATCCCAGTGAAGATGTTCTGACGTTTGATGAGTATCTGAAGTTTACCGCACCGGCCAACAGCCGTGTGCGGGTCATCAATCTGTGTCAGAGCGCAAAATATCTGAGCCGTGGCTACTACTGTTCGCTGCTGGCTGAAGCCCGTGGCCACCATGTGGTGCCGTCGGTCATGACCCTTAACGATTTGAGTCGGAAGGGGCTGTTTTCTCTGGAGCTGGAAGAGCTGGACCACAGCGTCATTCAATGGCTGGAAAAGGAAGCCAAGGAAATTGACCCCTCCATTGATGACCGGGACGCTACCCATGAAGTGCGCATACGCACCTATTTTGGCCAGGCCGAACATCCGGACCTGAAACCGGTGGCTCGTGCGCTGTTCGATCGGTTCCCGTGTCCGCTTTTGGAGGTGGTGTTCCGCCATCGCAAACAGTGGCAGATTGAGTCCATGAAGCCTGCCGGTCCGGCTGATCTGGATGAGCGTGAGCAGGATCTGTTTGCGGCCGCCCTGGACCGTTTCAGCAGCATGGTCTGGCGCAAGCCCAGAACGCGCAGGCGCTATCGGTTTGACTTGGCGATGTTGGTGAACCCGGAAGAGGAAATGCCACCCAGTGACGAAGCCGCGCTCAAGCGCTTCGAGCGGGCAGGTCGCAAACTGGGCATCAATGTCGAGCGGATTACCCGTCGGGACTATATGCGCCTGCCGGAATACGACGGTTTGTTTATTCGTGAAACCACCGCCATCGACCATCACACCTACCGCTTTGCCCGTAAGGCAGAGGCCGAAGGCATGGTGGTGATTGATGATCCGGTGTCTATCCTGCGTTGCACCAACAAGGTGTTTCTGGCGGACTTGTTGAAGAACAACAAGGTGCCAACACCCAAGACGATGATCCTCTCCAAAGATCAGAAAGACGCCGTTGAACAGGTGTCGAGTGAGCTGGGCTTTCCGGTGGTGATCAAGATTCCGGACGGCGCTTTCTCTCGTGGCGTGGCCAAGGCGAAGGATGAAAAAGAGCTGAAGGCCGGGCTCAAGGAACTGTTCAAGCAGTCGGCCCTGGTGTTGGCCCAGGAGTATTTTTACACCGATTACGACTGGCGCATTGGTGTGCTGGGTGGTCGGGCGATCTATGCCTGCAAATACCTGATGGTGAAAGGGCATTGGCAGATCTACCAGCATGGCGGCCCGGCCATAGAGAGCGGGGGCTTTGAAACCATGCCAACCTATGAAGTGCCCCGGAACGTTATTCAGGCTGCACTCAACTCCACCCGACTGATTGGCAACGGCCTGTATGGTGTGGATATCAAGCAGTCCGGCAATCGGGTGGCTGTGATCGAGGTGAACGACAACCCCAGTATCGATTCCGGTGTGGAAGATAAATTCTTGGGTGGCGAACTCTACACTCTGGTCATGCAGGAATTTCTTTCCCGCATGGAAGAGAATCGCCGCCGGTAAGGTCTGCGCCGATCTATCAGTTGGCGGCCACCCACACGCGAACGCTGCCAAACCAGGGGTGGTCAGCCAGCAACTCCCGCACGCGGTTGTTGGTCAGTTCCGGGGCGGGGTGGTGTTCATCGACAAAGATTTCCAGGTGAACGCGGTTTTTCAGATAATGCAGACGCAGTTTACTGTGGGGAGGCAGATCGCCCAGTGCCAGTGAGATCTGGTCTCGAATCTCCTCCCGGGAAGGTAGGCCTGGCTCGGTAGAGTGCGGGTACTTCTCGTCGTTTTCAGCGTCGATATGGAAGTTGATGTCTTTGATGTTGCCCATCGCCTCGCGCATACCCGCCACCACCTTCATGCCGATCTGGTGGCCTTCAGAGACGCTGATCTCAGGCCGAACGACCAGGTGAACATCCAATAGAATGTCGTGCCCCATTCGGCGGCTGCGAAGCTCATGTATGTTGCGTACGCCGGCGGTGTCCATGGCAATGGCGCGGAGCATATTGGTGTCTTCTTCTGACAAGCCGGTATCGACCAGTTCTTTTACGCTGTCCCAGGTGAACTTCCAGCCTATGTGAATGATGATGAGCGCAATCACCACGGCAGCGACCACATCAAGCCACGCAAACCCAAGCATCGCGCCGACCGTCGACACCAGCACGACAACCGAAGAAAACGCATCAGTGCGGCTGTGCCATGCGTTGGCAATGATCAGGTCTGAGCGGATACGAATACCAACACGGCGGGTGTACCGGTAAATCCACTCCTTGCCAACCACAGAAACCGCAGCGGCCACCAAAACCGGCCAGCCGGGGACCTTGAGTTCCTGGCCCGCAAGTAACCGAAGAATGTTCTCCCAAGCCAATGCTGCGCCCACGGCAATCAGAATACTGCCGAGCAGCAGGGTGCCGAGGGTTTCTATGCGTTGGTGGCCGTATGGGTGGTCAGCGTCCGGCTCTTTGCGCGATAGTCGCATCACTGCCAATACCACCCAATCCGAAACGACGTCGGTAAAAGAGTGGATGCCGTCTACTAATAACGCCTGGGAATTAAAGAGCGTGCCGCCAATGACTTTGATGACGCCAAGAAATGCATCCAGAACCATCCCAATAATCGTGACTCTGGAGGCTGCATGTTTTTCTTTGTCGAGATCCGGTTTAGGGCTGTGATGGCGTTCTGAAGGCTTGTCCATGGGTAAAATATCCGGGGCGATCGCTGTTGTGTCAGTATAGCGTCAAGAACAATGCAATAGGGCTTGATTTATTAAGAATTGCAGATCGATTTATGCACATGATGACAAACCGTTTACCAGCTAGCATTTTGTTACAATTGCCGTCAATTCTTATTTTAATCTTTGTAAGATGTTGAATTTAAACGATAAAAAGACTGATCAAAAAATGATCAATCTGTAGATTGGCGCAGTTATCAAGGGGTGGAAACGTTTGCCCCGACCTTTTCAACAGGTTTATCCACAGATTCCGTGGAAAAGCCTCGCCAGCCTTGTGAACATGGGGCTTCAGGATACATTTTCCGGTTCCGGAGGATGGTGTGGACAACTTCCGGTATAATCCCGCCACCCTCAGGCAAGGAACTTGATGATGTACGGCGTTCTAAGAAATCTGTTGTTTCGGCTATCCCCGGAACAGGCCCACAATGTGGCTCTCAGCACTCTCGATATCGCTCAGAAATTGGGTATGTTGAATGTTTTTTCAAAGCATCCGGCGCCGTGCCCGGTTAACGTGATGGGGTTGGAGTTTCCGAATCCGGTCGGGCTTGCCGCTGGACTGGACAAAAATGCGGACCACTTGAATGCCTTGGGTGCGCTGGGGTTTGGATTTATCGAAGTAGGAACGGTAACGCCTCTGGCGCAGCCAGGCAATCCGAAGCCTCGGATGTTCCGCCTGCCTGAGCATCAGGCCATTATTAACCGGATGGGCTTTAATAACGAGGGCCTGGCTCATCTGGTAAAAAATGTTGAACATCGGCACTACAAAGGTGTTCTGGGGATCAACGTAGGCAAGAACAAAGATACCCCGAACGAGGAATCTGAACAGGATTACCGTAAAGGTATCGCCGGGGTATACGCACTGGCGGACTACATCACTGTGAATGTGTCCTCACCCAATACCCCAGGGCTGAGAGATCTGCAATTCGGTGACTCATTAAAGCAGCTGCTTTTTGCCATCAAGGATGAGCAGGCTCGTTGCCACAAAACTCACGGGCGTTATGTGCCGATCGCGGTAAAAATCGCCCCGGATATGGACGACGACGGCATCCTGTTTGTTGCCAAAGCGTTGCTTGAAGCGGGTCTGGATGGTGTGATCGCTACCAATACAACCATCAGCCGAGACGCCGTGAAAGGCCATCGCCATGAGCAGGAAGCGGGCGGGCTCAGTGGTGCGCCGGTTCGCGAGGCATCGCTGCGGGTTATCGAAGGGCTTTACGCTGAGCTCGGTGATCGTTTGCCAATTATCGGCGTGGGCGGTATCTGTGATGGTGAAAGTGCGGCTGAAAAAATCCGTGCGGGCGCGAAACTGGTCCAGATCTACACTGGTTTCATTTATAAAGGCCCAGATTTGATTCAAGAGGCGGTTGAGGCGATCAGGGTAGAACAGCAGAAAATTCGGGGGCGGTAAAAAAAGGTGGGCCCGCTAAGCGGGCCCTTGCGGGGAACGAACCCCGTGGCGCTTCTTCGCATGGTACGGGGCGGGAGGCCCCGTTTCGGTTGCTCGGAATACTGCGTCTAATTGTGTTGTTAATGTGTGAAAAAAACAGATCAAGTTAAACGGGGTAGGCCAACACCGACTTTACGTTGCGGTTACGTTGGCTAACTTGTGGATGCCGGAGACGCCGGTCATGCCCTCCCAGTTATCTGTGCGGCCTTCTCGCCACCCATTCAACCATTCCTGACGCCCTTCTGGTTGATCAATCGGGCAGCTGTCTTTTGATTTGCCGGACACGCCAGCGAGATAACCCCGCTTGAATGCACGAGCGTACATATCTCTCTTCTGTCTTTTCATGCCGTTCCTCACTGATGGATTAACAGAAAATCGTGTACACATCTGCAGTGACCGCGGCAAAGTAGGTACCCATCCGGGATAACCCACTATTGCCAGCTCCGGTCAGAGCAGTCAGGATCCTGTTAACGGAAGCATTGTTTATTGAGCTTCCGGAACGACGCGTCAACTACAAGGTAAGACGAACCTTGCGCGGATGTACACTATTTATTTCGTCTATGTGAAGCTTTTCTTATAGGTTTGTGAAATAACGATGACAGCCCTACTATGGGTTTTGCTGCTTTTCCGGCGGCTTACCGGCTTTATCCAGAAAACCAGGAGTTGATTTTGTCAAAGCATGTCTTTTTTGTAACCTGCCCGAAGGGCGTTGAGTATCTCCTGGGTGATGAACTGGAGAGCTTTGGCCTGGCACAGGTGCGCAATGCTCCGGCAGGTGTCTGGGTTGAGGGTGAGCTGGAAGCCGGCTACCGCGCCTGTATGTGGTCGCGTCTGGCTAATCGGGTGATTCTGCACATTGCGGAAGTGGATGCCCGAAGCGCTGACGAACTTTATGACGGCGTAGTAGCACTGGACTGGCAAGCACACATCCCGGCAGGCGGTAGTTTCCGGGTCAATTTTCTGGGACAAAATGAAGAGCTGCGTAACACCCAGTTTGGCGCCCAGAAAGTCAAAGACGGAATCGTAGACAGCATCCGTGGAGCCGGTGCGGCGAGACCTGCTGTTGCCCAGAAAGATCCCGATGTGACGATTTCTGCCCGTCTTAACCGCGGCCGGCTAGCGGTTGGCCTCGATCTTAGCGGCCACAGCCTGCACATGCGGGGCTATCGCACCGAGCAGGGGCTTGCGCCACTTAAAGAGAATCTTGCGGCTGCGTTGTTGTTGCGTGCCGGTTGGCCCGAAATTGCCGCCGCTGGCGGTGATTTTGTTGACCCTATGTGCGGCTCGGGAACCTTGCTTATTGAAGCCGCTTTGATGGCTCTGGATATCGCGCCGGGTCGCAAGCAGGATCGGTTCGGATTCGAAAAATGGCCGGGCCACCAGCCGGAACTCTGGCTTGGTGTGCGTCAGGAAGCTGAACGCCGGGCCTACGATGGCAAGCAGGGGCGTGTGCCTGTTTTTGCCGGATTTGACCAAGACGCCCGCGTTCTGGATACCGCCTGGAGGAATATTCAACGGGCCGGGCTTGAAGGCATCGTGAACGTTGAAACCCGCTCGTTGGCAGAGTTCGCTCGCCAGGAGGCTTGGGCCGAGCAAGGGCTGGTCTTGACGAATCCTCCGTATGGCGAGCGTCTGAGCGAACGTAGTCAGTTGGCTGGTATCTATCAGAGCCTGGGCGAAGTGGTTATCCGCGAGCTCTCCGGCTGGCGCCTGGCGGTGTTTACCGGTGCTCCGGAATTCGGCAAGTCTGTGGGCCTGCGCAGTTTTAAGCAGTACAACCTGTTCAACGGCAAGCTGCCGGCACAGTTATTGTTGTTTGAGGTGCGTGCTGAAAACGCCATGGTGCCGAGAGATCCGGCTGCGGCTGGTCAGATCATGCCGCGCATTGCGAATCCGGAGCGCGCAGATATGCTGCGCAACCGTCTGAAAAAGAACATCAAGACGATCGGCCAATGGGCCAGAAAACAGAACATCGGCTGCTACCGTTTGTACGACGCCGACATGCCGGAATACGCCCTGGCGATCGACATCTATGAGGGCAGGGTGCACGTTCAGGAATACCTGGCACCCAAATCCATCGACGAAAAAGCGGCCCGAGAGCGCCTGGCCGAGGCCATGGCAGTTATCCCGGACGTTCTGGAAATTGACCCACAAGACATGGTGTGCAAACAGCGCCAGCGCCAGAGCGGCACCAAGCAGTACGAAAAGCAGGCAGCGACGGGTGAATACCTTAATGTGCAGGAGCATGGCTGCACGCTGAAAGTGAACCTGAAGGATTATCTGGACACCGGCCTATTCCTGGACCACCGCCCGGTTCGCCACTGGATACAGCAGCATGCTCAGGGCAAGCGGTTCCTGAACCTGTTCTGCTACACCGGTGCGGCCACCGTACACGCGGCCGTAGGCGGCGCCAGCCGCTCCCTGAGCCTGGACATGTCGAAGACTTACGTTAACTGGGCCATCGACAACCTGGCGCTGAACCGCGCGGACTTGCGAAAGCATGTTGTCGAGCAGGCGGATTGCCTGGCCTGGCTGTCGGACAGACGAACCGCAAACCAGACCTTTGACCTGATCTTCATGGACCCCCCGACCTTCTCCAATTCGGCCCGCATGGCTGGCGTGCTGGATGTCCAGCGGGATCACGGCGTCCTGGTGAGGCAGTGTATGGAGCGGTTATCCAGCGATGGCCTGCTGATTTTTTCCAACAACTTCCGCAAGTTCAAACTGGACGACGATCTGGCGCAGGAATTTGAAGTCAAAGACGTAACCGCTAGTACTCTGGATAAGGATTTCCAGCGTAATCAGAAGATTCACAGCTGCTGGCACATCCAACACCGGACGTAACATTCGGGGAGGAGGCAGGTGGGGGCCTCTTTCCTGGAAACGCTACGAGCACATCCCTGTGCGCTTCGCTCCGGCCATCCATGGCCTCCGAGATTCCAGGAAAGAGGCCCCCACCTGCCTCAGCTGGCTTTGGCGTGGGAGTCTTGACGGCAGAGTGGGCTGCTTTTCAGAACTCGTAACGCAACCCGGAAGAAAACTGAAAGGTATTGGCACTGCTGCCGGTGTCCTTGAACAAACGCCCGCCTTCGAACACCAGAAACGTATTGTCCAGAACCTCGAAATCTACCCCCGCCAGCCAGCTGATACTGAAACTGCTGTCAGGATAATCGCCTTCGATGTCCCGAAACTGGGCGTTGTAGCCCTCCTCACGGTTGGCCAGGGTGGCCTCGCCTTTGACGTGGGTAAACCCTGCCTGGGCATAGATGTTGGCATAACTGGTGACCGGGTAGTGCAAGCCCATATACCAACTGGCGAAGTAATCGATGGCCAGAGAGAGGTCGCCGGGAGAAACGTCGGCGTCTTTGAAGCCGCCACCAAGGCGGATCTCGGCGTGAATCAAATCATTCAGGTGGCCACCGATAACGATCGAGCCGGCCTGACCCCAGGCATCTTCTTTGGTGTTTTCGCCAATGGAGCGGTGTTCCAGGGCGGTCACCAGAAGCCCGACGTAATGTTTGTCAGAGCGTGGAGTTTCCTGCGCCTGGCTGGCCAGGGGTGTCAGGGAAAGTGCCATCAGGCTGGGGGTGAGGAAACATAATGCGACCTTGTTCATTATTATCCGGCTTCCTGTCAGTAACGGTGCTGACGCCAGATTCTGCCTTGTGTAACGCTTTGTTACGCAGACGCCGGTCACACTTCCCTGTGACAGAGCGGCGGGCTTACAGGTCTGCCAGCAGGCCCTGTTCCTGTGCCAGCATCAATAGCGCATAGACACCATTCTCGGGCAGTTGGGGTTCTAGGCCTTCATCAATCATCAGCTGGCGGCGGCGGTCTTCGATGGTGTCGCTGTCCAGATCGCTGATCAGTTCTGAGATGGGAGCTATTTCAAACGGCGCATCCTGGCTAACGGCGCTAAAAATCAGGTCGATGAGGACTTCATCCGGGTCCATGCCATCCACGTATGCTGTCTGGTCTGGCAGGTCTTGATGCAGCTCCTGAACAAGTTCAAGCAGCGGTACGCCCTGTTCTTCGAGGTACAGCAGATCAATGTCGCCAAGATCGCCGTCTTCTGGCAGCCAGTCGTCTTCAGGGGCAATAACCACGGTTTTCATCTGCCCGTCTGCCAGCGACCAGGCCATGGCAATGGGGAAGAGGGCGTCGTCAGTCTGACAGTACTCGATGTCCAGAAAACGGGGTATCGACACAATAGACTCCGGTTAAGATCACAAGTTGAGTATAGGGACAATCCGTCGCCCTGTAGGAGCGGCTGCGGCTTCATGCCATACTGTAGCGGCCATTATCAAGCAATCAGGAAGATCATGGAACACACTGAATTTAATAATGACTTGATTCAATTTCTGAATGCCTCACCCACACCCTGGCACGCGGTGAATACCATGAAAGCCCGCCTGGATGCGGCCGGTTTCCAGCCCCTGGACGAGCGTGAAGAGTGGGCTCTTGAGCAAGGGAAAGGCTATTACGCGATTCGTAATGGCTCATCCATTATTGCTTTTCGCACCGGCATCCACGATGTGGTGAGATCAGGCATTCGCATGGTCGGTGCTCACACAGACAGCCCCTGCCTGAAAGTGAAGCCGAATCCGGAACTTCGCCGCAAGGGCTATTTCCAGTTGGGGGTTGAAGTCTACGGGGGCGTACTGCTGAACCCATGGTTTGACCGGGATCTGTCGTTGGCCGGCCGGGTGACCGTGCTGGATGATGCCGGCAAGGTCCAGGATACATTGATCAACTTCCGTAAGCCGGTGGCCATCATTCCCAGCCTGGCCATTCATCTGGACCGCGAAGCCAACAGCAATCGCTCAGTCAACGCCCAGACCGACCTGCCGCCGGTGATCATGCAGGTGCCCGAGACGGACACCACCGCGTTCAGCGATTTGCTGCGCGAGCAGGTTGCTAGTGAATCCGGTGTAAAAGTCCGCAAAGTGCTGGGCTACGAGCTCAGTTTCTACGATGCCCAAGGCGCCTCGTATGTCGGCCTGCGGGAAGACTTCCTGGCCTCTGCCCGGCTGGACAACCTGCTTAGCTGCTATATCGGCCTGCAGTCATTATTGAATACCTCCGGCGACGAAGCAGCCCTGCTGGTGTGCAACGATCACGAAGAAGTGGGCAGCATGTCTGCTGAAGGTGCGCAGGGACCATTCCTTGCCACCGTGCTTGAGCGCTGGTGTGGTGCTGGCAAAGGCCGCGCCATAGCGCATTCGATGATGATCTCTGCCGACAACGCCCATGGTGTTCATCCTAACTTCATGGACAAGCACGACGAAAACCACGGTCCGATTCTTAACCAGGGCCCGGTGATCAAGGTCAATCATAATCAGCGTTATGCCACCAACAGCCGCTCAGCGGCCTTGTATCGCCACATCAGTGACGAACTGGGTCTGCCGCACCAAACCTTTGTGGTGCGCAGCGACATGGGCTGTGGGAGTACCATTGGCCCACTGACCGCCGGTAATCTGGGTGTAACCACGCTGGATATTGGTGTGCCACAGTTTGCCATGCACTCCATTCGTGAGTTGGTAGGCACCGCAGACGGCTACACCCTGTACCAGGTTCTGAGAGAGTTCATGCAACGGGCGGAAGTGTTCTGAGGCAGAAAGCAAAAAGCCGCTGATTGAGAACAATCAGCGGCTTTTCAGAATAAGTGGCTCCCCGACCTGGGCTCGAACCAGGGACAAACGGATTAACAGTCCGTTGCTCTACCAACTGAGCTATCGGGGAACAGCATCAATACGCGGCGCATAGTAAGGTCTTTGATTTGCCTCGTCAACCCCCTGAAATAAAAGGTCAAAATTTGCACATATCCAGCCAATCTCCGTACCGACCACCGGTCTGGTTGCGTAACGGGCATATTCAGTCGGTCTGGCAAACGCTGTTTCGAAACGTGTCCATGCCCGCTCCGGAGACCGCCGTTATTGCCACGCCCGATGACGACGAGTTGCATCTGGACTGGTACCGTCAGGGCAGTGAGCGCCTCGCCATCATCTCCCATGGTCTGGAAGGCCACAGCCGCCGGCCTTACGTGCTTGGGCTGGCAAGGGCGCTGATGGCCGACGGTTGGGACGTACTGGCCTGGAATTTCCGCTCCTGCGGTGGCGTGATGAACCACCAACCCAGGTTCTACCACAGCGGCGCCACCGAAGATCTCCACGCCGTTGTCAGCCACGCCCTGGCAGGCAGCTACAACAACGTCTTTTTGTCTGGCTTCAGCATGGGAGGTAATCTGACACTGCTTTACCTTGCGCAACAAAGCGAACAGATTGACAGCCGAATCAGCGGCGCTGTCACCTACTCAGTCCCCGCAGACCTCGCCGGCAGCGCCGACATGCTGGCACTGCCCAGCCGCAAGATCTACATGCAGCGATTTTTGAGAGACCTGCACGGTAAAATGCAGGAAAAAGCCGAACGCTTCCCCGGCCTGATTGACGTCAGCGGCTTCGAAAAAATCCGCAATTTCCACCAGTTCGACAACCGCTACACCGCGCCCCTGCACGGCTTCAAAGACGCTCACGATTACTGGGCCAATTGCTCAGCATTGTTCCGATTGAAAGACATCCGCGTACCGGCCCTGATGGTCAACGCCGCCGATGATCCGTTCCTGTCACCACAATGTTTTCCGGAATCTCGAAAGATTCTGGGTGCTCATGTGAAGGTGGAAGTGCCGAAGTGGGGAGGGCATGTAGGTTTTGTGGAACACGCCAGAGACGGTTACTACTGGTCAGAAAGAAGGGCATTGGATTTCGTAAGAAGCGGCTTCAGCTGACCCCAGAGGTTTTCCAGTAACATGGGTTGAGCTTCCTCCGTCGGATGAATACCGTCGTCCTGCATCATCCCGCCCTCGTTGTAGATTCCTTCAAGAAAAAAAGGAACCAGAACCGCATCGTAGCGGTCAGACAGGTTCGGAAAGATATCCGCGAACATTTGAGTGTAGCGCTGGCCATAATTGGGCGGAATTTGCATGCCCACAATCAAAGGTATTGCACCGTTATCCTGAACCAACTCGATCATCCGGGCCAGGTTAGATTCAATCACCTCCGGCGGAAAACCCCGCAGGCCATCATTGCCACCCAACTCAAGGATGACAACATCAGGCTTATTCTTGTCAAGCAAACCTGGCAGCCGCCGCAGACCACCATCCGTAGTCTCACCGCTGATGCTGGCATTCACCACGCGCCATGGCATGCCACGGTCTTCGAGACGATCCCGAAGCAGCTGCACCCAAGCGGTCTCAGAGGGTACGCCATAAGCCGCACTCAAACTGTCTCCGACCACCAGTAGCGTATTCTGGCTGGCCAGAGCCGGCCAGCAAAGCAGCATAAATGCCAGGAATGCGATTGATCTGACGTACGCCGATATCGTATGCATAGTAAATTCGTATACCCTTTACAGATTCAAAAATCAGAGCCAGACAACGGAGCCACCGTGAACCAGATGACGGATCTTAGCACTACCGACACCAGCCCCATGTTACGGGTGACGGATCTTTCCCACCGGGTAAGCCTGGAAACAGATACGTTGACGATCTTGCAGGGGGTCAGTCTGGAAATCAATCGGGGAGAATCCGTAGCCATCGTTGGTCGTTCCGGGTCAGGCAAAACCACCCTCCTGGGATTGCTGGCGGGCCTCGACACGCCGACAGAAGGAACCGTATCGCTCGACGGTGCACAGATCAGCAGCCTCAGCGAAGATGAGCGTGCAAAGCTTAGAGCCAGCCGGGTTGGATTTGTGTTCCAGTCATTTCAGCTACTGCCAGCACTCAGTGCCCTCGAAAACGTGATGTTGCCGCTGGAATTGGCGGGTATGGAAGCGCCAGAGGTTCGAGCCAAGGAGTTGCTGGAGCGCGTGGGGCTGGGTGAACGTTTGAATCACACCCCACGCCAGCTATCCGGTGGCGAGCAGCAGCGAGTGGCCATCGCCCGGGCCTTTGCGTCAGATCCCGTGATTCTGTTTGCCGACGAACCCACCGGCAACCTTGATAACCGCACCGGTCAGGACGTGTCAGATCTGCTGATGGCGCTTAACCGGGAGCAGGGCACCACGTTGGTCATGGTTACCCACGATGAACACCTTGCGGCTCGCTGTGGTCGCCAGTTACATATCGAGGCCGGCATTTTGACAGAGCCGGAGTTGGCTCGGGAGCAGGCGAACTGATGGCAGCCAAACAAAAACTGATGTCTGTGCGCCGGGATTGGCGCGAACGTGACGTTCGGGTTGTCCTGGTCGCACTGATCATCGCCGTTGCGACGGTTGCCACCATTGCTCTGTTCGCCAATCAGCTTCAGCGCACGCTGGTATCATCCGCCAGTTCCTTTCTTGCCGCTGACCGACAGCTGGAAGCCGAAAATGGCCGTCCGGTACCGCAAGAATGGATTGAAGAAGCCCGGGGCCGGGGCCTGGAGACTGGCCAGATGGTTGAATTTTCCACCATGGTGTTCGGTGAAAGCGGGTTCCAGTTGGTTTCCGTCAAGGCGGTCAGTGACGAATACCCCTTGCGTGGCGAGATAGAAATACAGTCCGGCATGGATGATGCGAGACAGATTGTGGGCGCCGGCCCGGGCCGTGGCGAAATCTGGGTAAATCCCAGGTTGCTGCGCTTGCTGGAACTTGAAATCGGCGACAGCCTTGAGGTCGGCAACCTTGAGCTGGAAATCACCAGCCTGCTGATTCGTGAGCCTGACGGAGGGTTCCGGCTATCGTCGCTGGCGCCGCGAGTGATGATTCATGTCGATGATGTGGCCGGCACCGGTGTGATTCAGGATGGCAGCCGCGTTGAATACGTGTATCTGTTTGCCGGGGCGGAGAACGTTCTGGACGATTACTATCAATGGTTGGAACCGCAAATGGAGCCCAGCCATGAATGGGAAGGCGTGCGCGATGGCGAAACCTTCTCTCGCTCGCTGGAGCGGGCTGAACGGTTCCTGTTGCTCGGTGGCAGTCTTGCGGTCCTGCTGGCTGCCGTAGCAGTCGCGGTGGCCAGTCGGCAATATGCGCTGTCTCAGCGCGACACGGTCGCCTTGCTGAAAACCCTTGGGTTGTCCAGCAAAGGTATTGGTGGTCTATATCTGCGCCGGCTGGCTCTTTGGGGTATTGCCGGAATGGTAGGCGGGCTGCTGGTGGCGTTGCCGTTGTTCTGGATTCTCGTGCAACTGTTAAGCGATGTGCTTGAGCAACCGGTGGACTTCTATCTCGATCCCACCGCACTGGTGCCTGCACTTTTTACTGCTCTGGTGTCGCTGTTTGCTTTTGCGTACCCGCCCATTCGGCGTTTGCGGCACGTCGCCGCCATGCGGGTGTTACGTTCGCAACCCGGTGAAACCGGGCGTGAAGCTATTCCGGATCTGATTATTGCCATCCTTGCGGTGTTTGGCCTGGTCTGGTTGTACGCCGGCGAAGTGGCGCTGGTGGTGTCTTTGTTGGGTGGCCTGGTTATTTTGCTGGCGGTGCTGGCATTGCTTGGCGGCCTGATGGTCGCTGCATTGCGGCGAGTACGGGGTGGCGGTAATGCCTGGCGCCTGGCACTGGTGGGACTGTACCGGCATCGGCAAGCCAGCATGGCGCAAATGGCGGTATTCGCGATGACGTTAATGCTCGCAGCCACCCTGATACTCGTACGGTCGTCCTTGCTGGATGACTGGCAGGCTCAACTGCCTGACAACGCCCCTAATCACTTTCTGATCAACATTGCACCGGAAGCGGTCGATGAAGTGGAAGCCTTCTGGGTAGAGCGAGACGCCCCCCTGGATACTCTGTACCCGATGGTTCGCGGCCGATTGACGGAGTTGAACGATCAGCCGGTGCAAGAAGCCGTCACTAAAGATGAACGGGTCGGCGCGCTGAACCGGGAGCTCAACCTTACGTGGATGGCCCAGCTGCCAGCAGACAATGAAATTGTTGAGGGGACCTGGTTTGCCGATGGCGAAACCGAGGGTGTGTCTGTCGAAGCCGAGCTGGCGGAGCAGCTGGGGTTGATCATCGGTGACCAACTAACCTTTACCATCGGTTCTGAAACCGTTACGGAGCCCATTACAAGCATTCGAACGGTGCAGTGGGACAGCATGCGGCCTAATTTTTACATGGCTTTTCCTCCCGGAGGCGGGTTGACGGATATGCCGAGCACCTGGATTACCAGCTTCCACCTGGATGCCGACAACAAGGTTGCGCTGAACGAGTTTTCCCGGCGCTTTCCGACCGTATCGGTTTTGGAATTGGACCACATTATTGAACGGATCCAGCAGATCGTCCGCCAGGTCACTCAGGCAATCGAGGCTATATTGGCGTTGATTCTGGCCGCGGCCCTGGTTGTTATGGCCGCGGTGGTCAGTGCCACGCTTAGGGATCGCCAGCGCGAGGGTGCCTTGCTCAGAACCCTGGGTGGCCAGCAATCCCTGCTCGCGCGCAGTACCATGCTGGAATTCGCGCTGCTTGGGTTTGTAGCAGGTGTGCTCGGAGTGCTGGCGGCTGAAGCGGCGGTCTATGCGCTGCAGGTGCGGATGTTTGAGGGGAGTTTCCGCTGGCACTGGCAGGTGATGTTACCAATACCGGTGATCAGCGCGTTGTTGTTGGCGTTTTTCGGGCGCTGGCAGTTGCGCCCGGTGCTCAGTGTGTCGCCGATGCTGCTGCTCAGGCGACTCGAGTAGGGCGGATCAGCGATATTTCGCGAGAATGGCCTCCAGTTCGCCATTCTCGCGAATCACTTCGAGTTCCTCGTTGAAGGACGTTGCAAAGTCGGCCCACTCTGGACGCAACATGATCCGGAACCCGTACTGGCTGATGGCTTTATCCGAAGAGCGAAACTGCTCTGAAAGCCCCTCTGTTTTCAGTATCCATCTTCCAACCAGGCGATCAGCCAGGGCAGTGTCGAATCGGTCGCCGTGGAGCAAAAAGCGGAACATGTCCCGATCTCGCGGCACGTCAAATCGATGAATTTTGTCGTCTTCAAAATAAGGTCCTATCTGGGGATAGAGGTAACCAAGATGGGTGACCACCGTTTTTCCAAACAGGTCGCTGGGGTGTTGATAGTCCAGATCTGAATCAACTGAAAAGAAAAACACTTCTTCGACATGAACAACCGGGTCGGTGAACAGGAAGTTTTCAGGTTCTTCTGTCCACTCGATCGCGCGCGGCGTCCCGTCGAGGAAGCCTTCCCCGAGCATCGAATCGACCCGTTTTCTCGGGATCTTCAAGGGCTCAAGGTCATAACCCATGCGAGGTACAATCAGCTCGACTACATCCCACATGATGCCAGATGGCTCTTCGCCATCAACGATCAGGTAAGGGGGATATCCGTTGGGTGAGATATTGAATCGAAACGTGTCAGAGGGCTCGGCTGCCTGCAAAGGCAAGGCAAAGCAGAGTCCGGCCAGCAGCGCTGCACCTCGGTTGTGTGAAAATCGTGATGCTGGGTACTGCGATGGTGTCATTGCAAGGAACTCAGGTTAGAACAGGTTTACACTGTTTCTTCCGTCTTAAGGCCGTGGCTGTTTCCCTGCCAGAACAATTGCTAGATAGTAACGTTTTCCTTTTTTATTTCAATCATTGTGCATCTGACTTTAGGCTAACCCGCGATTTTTAGCGGGTTAGCCTTCGCGATTTTGATCAGGCCCAGGCTCTGCGAAGCACAGAGAGTGCGTCTTCCAGAGATACTTCTCTCGGGTTGAACATAATAGAGCCATCATCCAGCGCCATCTCGGCAATCGCTTCAAGCTGGCTTTCCAGAACCTTGCCAGTTTCTTTTAGAGTGCGCGGCAACTGGCAACGCTTGTAAAGCGCATCGCGTAGCTTGCGAATGGACGAAATACTGGCTTCAGCACGGCGGCTGGCCGGTGTCGCGGAAAAGACTTCAGGGCCTTCCAGATACAACAACAGCTCACCCAGGGGTTCCCGAATGCTCTCCAGGTTAAATTCCAGTACGTAGGGTAGATACAGGCTCATGCACAGGCCGTGGGGCAGGTGGCAGATGGCGCCGGTCGCATGTCCCAGGGAGTGCACCAGGCCAACCATGGAGTTAGAGAACGCAATGCCCGCCATGGTGGATGCCTGAGCCAGCTCCAACCGGCCATGCTCGTCTTTCGGATTATCCATGACCTGCAACAGAGACTGACTGACCTTCTTCACTGCCGCGGTCGCGTAGGCATCGCTGAGGGGGTTTTTGGCCATGCAGGTAAAGGCTTCGGTGGCGTGGGTCATGGCATCCATAGCCGTTGCCGCCGTGATATGAGGCGGCAAGGTCAGGGTCATGCGCGGATCAATAATGGCGGCATTTGGCAGCAGGAACGATGAGGTGAATGGCAGCTTGACGCCTTTTTTCTCATCGGTGATTACCGCTACTGAGGTAACCTCAGAGCCGGTGCCGGCGGTGGTCGGCACCACGAAGAAGGGCTTCAACGGGTGTTTCAGGATACCGGCACCGCTGTATTTGGCGATGTCGTCGCCACCTTCCGAAACCAGAATGTTGACGGCTTTGCCGGTATCGATGGCGGAGCCACCACCCACGGCAATAATGGAGTCGCATTTCTCTTTACGATACACCTTGGTGATATCACGAACGACCGTGGTGGAGGAGTCCGGCGGCACGTCGTCGTAAATGGCGACAATCTCAAGCCCGCTCTCTTCACAGGCAGCGATTACCGGGTCCAGCAGGCCCGCGGCGCGAACGCCTTTGTCGGTCACAATCATCGGTCGCTTGGCAGCCAGCCCGGTCAGTTCGTATGGAATGTGTTCCAGAGCCGCTTTGCCGGCAATTACTTTTACTGGGCAGAAGAACTCATAGTAGTTGTTGGTCATTATGCTCTCGCTGTCTCGACAAAATTGGTGGCAACTTTCAGGTAAATGCGGGCGGCGCTCAGTAGCTTCTCCGGCAGGTGCAGGTTGGCCGGATACTCTTTAACCGCCCGCTCTGCAACCAGTTTGGGGAGGATGAAAGACTCGAGGCGATTCAGCACTCTGGTCATTCTGACCGCCAGACTGACATCGCCATCGACCAACATTCGGTCGTTGGCAAAGGCGACAGAGGTCTTCTCCTGAAAAGACAGCACCAGAAACGCATGAGTCATGTGCTTGAATTGAATAGATAGGTCTACGGGGCGCGGCGCACCGTCACGATGGTAATGCAGTAAGCCGTTCCCCGTGTGTTCGACGATCAGTTTCGGGCCGTTCGGCATTACCTGCATTTCAAACAAAAAGCCCACAGGCAGGGCGCGGGTCTCATTGCGAGTGATCTCATCTACTTCGCTGATTGCCTGCAGTGCCCGGCCCATTACCTGGAACATCAGTCCCACATAACTCCGCCTGGCATGGGAAACCATGGGTTGAAGTCGCTTTACGAGCATGATCGATATCCGATTGTTGATTGTTTCACTGATTTTTAGAGTTATTGCTCTAAAAGTCAATGCAATCAGTGACGGGGTTTTCGTGTCAGCGTGGCAAATAGGACGGTTCAACAAAAACGGGAGCTTGAAGCTCCCGTTAATTCAATCAGTTACTCTCGGCTATTGGGTCAGGTCCGCGAGCTTGCGTTTGGCCTCTGCGCCGATCTCGCCGCCGGCTTCCGCCGCTGCGGAATAGTATCTTGCGGCATCCTCGCGACGGTTCTGCCGGCTGGCTACGTCACCCAGGCGAAGGTAGGCAATCGATGTCGGTACCACCTGATTGGCGCGCTCAAGGTGGCCCCGGGATTTGTCCAGGTTGTTCAGCTCAAGGGCATTCAAGCCGTTGTAAAGCTGGTACTCAAACATTTCCGGGTACAGTGAGACCGCTTTGTCGAAATCAGCCTGCGCTTTTTCCCGCTGCTTCTGATCCTCATAAATTCGTCCGCGTAGCGCGAAAAATTTGGCTTCACGGGGTTCCAGCTCGATGGCCTTGTTAATGGATGCAAGCGCGGCGGTCATATCACCTTTAGACGCCAGCTTCAGGGCTTCATCGTGAGCATCATAGGCGGGCTGAAGTTTTTTGATCATGGCAATGCGTCGCTGATAGATATCCCGGCCGCGGAAGCCGCCAGCACCCAACTGATCCACCAGCTTCTGGTTTTCCTGAACACGCCTGGCAGAGGGTGGGTGGGTGGCAAACATATTGTCCAGCCAACTACTTTCCCTGCCCTGGGACAGCTCCAGGAACAGCTCTTGCAGCTCCACTGCCGCCTGGGGATCGTAACCTGCTGCTTTCATGTAACGGATGCCGTAGTGGTCAGACTCAAGCTCATCGCCCTGGCTGTACTGCGCCAGCGCCAATTGAGCACCCATCGCGGCACCCCCCATGATCAACCCGGCCCACTCGTTATCAGATAACGCAAAACCGAGGCCGGCAACTCCGGCGCTGATCAGCATACCCTGCTGCATGCGCTGAACGCTGTGGCGGGCGGCCGCGTGAACAATCTCGTGGCCGATAACGGATGCAAGCTGCGCTTCGTCATCAAACTTCACCAGCAAACCCCGGTTAATGGCGATTTTGCCGCCGGGCAATGCCCAGGCATTGGGCACGCTGCTGTTAAGCACAACAAACTCGTAGGGCAGGTCAGGGCGGTCGCTGACCTGGGCCATTTTCATACCAATCTCACGCACATACACTGTGAGCTCAGGATCGAGGTAGAACCGACCGCCCTGGGTTTGTTGAGTTGGCGTGTATTGTTCCGCGCCAAGGGCCAGTTCCTGGCTCTCTGAAATCAGTGACAGTTGTTTCTTGCCGGTGACGGGGTTGACCGCACACCCTGTGATGGTGAAGAGCATCGCGACAAGCGCGATCAATCTGGTAAAGCGTCCGGGGTTCACAGCTGACTCCTTTGGCGTTCAGTTCCGTTAAAGCGAAAAAGTTGGTTAGTTGTGCCCACTATATAGCACACTGCGCCGGGTGTTTGGGTGTCAGTTCTGTGCAGTGATGGCCCGATCCGGGCGCTTCGCGTATCATAGCAGTCGCTTTCCTTCGCACTGTTTCTCTTGCACATACGGACTGACAACCACGCCATGAGCTATTACCTGGAACTCATTGCACTGTTCTGGTTTCTCCTCTGCTGGGTAGGTTACACCTGGTATTCACGCAATCGCGCCAATTCCCGCGCCTGCCTGTCCAACACCCTCGATATGTACCGTGAAGACTGGATGAGGGTGATGTTGAAACGTGAAAACCGGATTTCAGATGCCTCCGTTGTTGGCAACCTGGAGCGCAACGGCGCCTTCTTTGCCTCCAGTTGCCTGCTGATTCTTGCCGGTATCATCACAGCCCTGGGGTACACCCGAGAGGCCATGGAAGTGTTTGCGACCATGCCCTTCAGCGCCGTACCCACCCGAGAAATCTGGGAGCTCAGGTTGGTGGTTTTACTGGTGGTGTTTGTGTACGCCTTCTTCAAATTCACCTGGTCCATGCGCATGTACAATTTTGTGGCGGTGATGATCGGCAGCGCGCCCTTGCCAGACGACACCAAAACCAGCCCCGCGGCGAGAGAGGCTTTTGCCCGGAGTGCAGGCAACATTTGCAACCTAGCCGGTGATGCCTTCAACCTCGGGCTACGCTCGTACTACTTCGCCCTGGCGGTAGTGGCCTGGTTTATCCATCCAGTGGTGTTTATCGGTGCCTCAACTCTGGTAGTGGTTGTACTCTACCGTCGGGAGTTTCACTCAGAGGCTTTGTCTGGACTGAGAGCCGGCAAGGTTTTCGATGAAGCGGTGCCGGGCAAGCCGGACACGGAAGCGACCACCAAAAGCTGATCTGCAGGATTTCCCTGAATGAATGATGAAACCCGAATCAACCGGGTCACCCGGTTTGTGAATACGCTTAACCAGGCCCGAGAACTGGGCCTGGCAGTTAGAGAAGCGGGCGAGGGCTACCTGATCATGGAGCTGCCCTACAGCGACAGGATCATTGGCAACCCAGGCACCGGCGTCATACACGGTGGTGCTATTACGACCCTTATGGATACCACCTCCGGCTCGGTAATGATCTGCGCCCTCGAAGAGTTTGAACTTTGCCCGACCCTGGATTTGCGCGTGGACTACATGCGCCCGGCTGAACCCCACAAACCGGTGTTCGCGAGAGCAGAAACCTACAAAATCACAAAAAACATCATCTTCACCCGCTGCGAAGCCTACCAGGAAGGCGGCGAGACCATCGCCAATTGCGTGGGTACGTTCATGCGAATCGGTAAAGAAGCGACCCCGAAATCCTATCGAGATCTGATCACCGGAGGCGAGGAATGACCGATCCGGAAATCCTGAAGTACACTCAGAAAACCGGCGATTTCTCCCGCATGCTGGAGAGCATTCCTTACGCGACCTGGATTGGTTTGCAGTGTGACCGCTTTGGTGATGACCTGATCTTCCGTTTGCCAAAGAAGGAAGAGAACCTGGGCAACCCGATATTGCCGGCCATTCATGGTGGCGTTATCGGGGGCTTCATGGAAATGTCTGCTGCAATCTATCTGATCATGTCTCAGGACACCCTGCGCATGCCCAGAATCGTCGACTTCTCCCTGGACTATTTACGTGCCGGCCTGAACCGGGAAACCTACGCCGAATGCCATCTGACCCGCCAGGGCAATCGGGTAGCCAACGTGATGATCTCCGCCTGGCAAAAATCCCGCTCTCAGCCCATTGCCACGGCCCGCGCACACTTCCTTTTAGAAGACTGAATTGGTTCTGGCTGGGGTTGAAATACCTTGGCCGACCCCCATTTCTACGCTCAGCCCGTTTGTGATGGTGCAAGCAAGCAAGCAGGTGGGGATAGGTTTCCGAAACACACCTCGAGACGTCCATGTGCGGCTCGGGCTCCGCCATCCATGGCTCCGCACGGTTTCGGAAACCTATCCCCACCTGCTTGCCCAGGCGCCGTGCAAATTTCGACAAAACGCAGAAGTCGGGTGGTGTGATCGGGGCATGCTTTCCAAAACCTTGCGGAGCCATGGATGGCGAAGCAGAGCGTACAGGGAAGTATTCACAGTGTGTTTTGGAAAGCATGCCCCGATCACGCCGCTCCACCCAAGTTAGACCGAGTAGGAGAAAGCAAAGCCATGACGGTAGAAACCAACAAAGAGACCCTGGGATTCCAAACGGAAGTGAAGCAGCTGCTTCATCTGATGATCCATTCTCTGTACTCCAACAAGGAAATCTTCCTTCGTGAGCTGATTTCCAACGCCTCAGACGCCGAAGACAAACTGCGCTTCGCCGCCCTGAAAGACGACAAACTCTACGAGGGCGATTCTGAACTCCAGATCCGCCTGGACTACGACAAAGACGCCGGAACCATTACCCTTGCTGACAACGGCATCGGCATGACCCGGGACGACGTGATCTCCAATCTGGGCACCATCGCCCGCTCTGGCACCGCCGAATTCCTCAAGCAGTTGTCCGGTGACGAGAAGAAAGATAGCAAGCTGATCGGCCAGTTCGGCGTAGGCTTCTATTCTGCCTTTATCGTTGCTGACAAAGTCGACGTGTTCACCCGCCGCGCGGGAACCCCGGCGGAAGAGGGCGTGCACTGGGAATCCAAAGGCGATGGCGAGTTCACCATCGAGCCGGTAAATCGCGAGAAACGCGGTACCGAGATCGTCATTCACCTCAAGTCAGACGCCAAAGAATTTGCCGACGGCTGGAGGCTGCGCAGCCTGGTCAAGAAGTACTCTGACCATATTTCTTTCCCGGTGGTCATGAAGGCCGAGTCGGAGGAAGAAGACAAGCGGGGCGAATACGAAACCGTCAACGATGCCACCGCCCTGTGGACGTTGCCGCGTACCGAGACCAAAGACGAAGAGTACAAAGAGTTCTACAAGCACATCGCCCACGACTTTGAAGACCCGCTGACCTGGTCCCACAACAAAGTTGAAGGCAAGCTGGATTACACCAGCCTGTTGTACCTGCCCAAGCGTGCGCCGTTTGATATGTACAACCGGGAAGCCCCGCGCGGCTTGAAGCTTTACGTTCAGCGCGTGTTCATCATGGACGACGCGGAGCAATTCCTGCCGTTGTACCTGCGTTTCACCAAAGGTGTGATCGACTCCAATGATCTGTCGCTGAACGTGTCTCGGGAGATTTTGCAGAACGACAGCACCGTGGAGAGCATCCGCACGGCGGTCACCAAACGTGTGCTCGACATGCTGTCGAAGCTGGCCAAGAAGAGTGCAGACGAGTACCAGGGCTTCTGGGATGAATTCGGTACTGTGCTTAAAGAAGGCCCAGCTGAGGATTTCAGCAACCGCGAGAAGATCGCCGGTCTGTTGCGCTTTGCCTCTACCCACACCGGCGAGTCGACCCAGAACGTGTCTCTGGACGACTACATTGCCCGGATGAAGGAAGGCCAGAGCAAGATTTACTATGTCACTGCCGATAACTTCATGGCCGCCAAGAGCAGCCCGCATCTGGAAGTGTTCCGCAAGAAGGGCATTGAGGTACTGATTCTGTCTGATCGTATTGACGAGTGGATGATGGGTTACCTCAGTGAATACGACAGCAAGCAGTTCCAGGACGTGGCTCGTGGTGACCTGGATCTCGGCGAAGTTGAAACCGAGGAAGATAAAAAGCACCAGGAAGAAGCGGCTAAAGAGCACAAAGGTCTGACTGATCGTATCCAGAAGGCGCTGGAAGATCGTGTTCAGGAAGTGCGGGTGACAAACCGCCTGACCGACTCACCGGCCTGCCTGGTGACCGGACAGTTTGATATGGGCGCCCAGATGAAGAAGATTATGGAAGCGGCTGGCCAGCAGGTGCCAGACAGCAAACCGATCTTTGAAATCAACGTGGATCATCCGCTGGTGCAGCGCCTGGAGCAGGAAAGCAAAGACGAGCGCTTCGGCGAGCTGTCTGCGGTTCTGTTTGATCAGGCCACCCTGGCCAGCGGCGAGCAGCTGAAAGACCCTGGCGCATACGTAAGCCGTCTGAACCGTCTGTTGCTGGAGCTGGCTAACTAAGCCGGCCGCTGAAATGCAGCAGATCATTGTGGACATCAACATCAGCCCCGATGAGTGGATCAAGCTCTATCAGGGCGTGGCCACCGATGTTCGCACCACGTCCCGGGACGGGCGCTCCGTCCGCTTCCCGGGCCGTATCCTTTCCCGCTTTTACCTGAGAGATGGCATTCAGGGCAGCTTCCGCATCCTGTTTGATGACAGTGGTAAGTTTGTCTCTATCGAACGCCTCTAGCCATTGTTAAAAACTCTCAAAATCTTATCTTTAATTAATTGTTTCTTTCCTGTGGTCGCGCGCTAAGGTTGATGTGTTCTCGTTACACAGGAGTTGCCCTATGTCAGCGTTAACCACATTTGTCTCAGTACCCTTGAGTGATTCTCTCGGTATTCTGACGGACTACTATCAGAACTACGCCATCTCCCGTTGAGGGAGATTCCAACGCAGACCAGTTAAACGGGAAGACCATAGGCATTCACTATTCAGACGGTAGGAAACATTCAAGCAGGTAATTCTGAATGATCTATCCTTAGTGGAGCCGAAAGACGAACTCATTTTTTGCCAATGACGCAGAAACAGGAGAATACGATGTCTGATAACAATACTGGCGGTAAATGCCCGGTAATGCACGGCTCCAACACCCAGGAGCAGGGTGATGTGAAGGCCTGGTGGCCGGAAAATCTGAACCTTGAGATCCTTCACCAGCACGACACCAAGACCAACCCCCTTGGTGAAGACTTCGACTATAGCGAAGAAGTCAAAAAGCTGGACCACAAGGCCCTGGAAAAGGACATGCACGAACTCATGACCAACAGCCAGGACTGGTGGCCTGCTGACTGGGGGCACTATGGTGGCCTGATGATCCGTCTGGCATGGCACGCGGCCGGTACCTACCGTGTTGCTGACGGCCGCGGCGGCGCCGGCACCGGTAACCAGCGTTTTGCGCCTCTCAACTCCTGGCCCGACAACGGCAACCTGGACAAAGCCCGTCGTCTGCTGTGGCCCCTCAAGAAAAAGTACGGCAACAAGATCAGCTGGGCCGACCTGTTTATCCTGGCCGGTAACGTAGCCTATGAGTCCATGGGCCTGAAAACCTTCGGCTTCTCCTACGGCCGTGCGGACATCTGGCACCCGGAAGAAGACATTTATTGGGGTGCTGAGAAAGAATGGCTGGCTCCTTCAGATAGCCGCTACGAAGACGTATTCAAGCCCGATACCATGGAAAACCCGCTGGCCGCCGTGCAGATGGGTCTGATCTATGTGAACCCGGAAGGTGTGAACGGTAACCCTGATCCGCAGGCAACAGCCGAACAGGTGCGCACAACTTTCGCCCGCATGGCTATGAATGATGAGGAAACAGCGGCATTGACTGCCGGAGGTCATACCGTTGGTAAGTCCCATGGCAACGGTGATGCAGAGGCGTTAGGCCCTGAGCCCGAGGGAGCAGACGTTGAGACTCAGGGCCTGGGCTGGATGAATCCGAACATGGATGGCAAAGCTACTAACGTAGTTACGTCTGGTATCGAGGGTGCCTGGACGACCCATCCGACCAAGTTTGACATGGGTTATTTCGACCTGTTGTTCGGCTACGAGTGGCAGCTGACCAAAAGCCCGGCCGGCGCCAACCAGTACGAGCCGATCGATATCAAAGAAGAAGACATGCCGGTCGACGCCACTGATCCGTCAAAACGCGTCAAGCCAATGATGACTGACGCCGACATGGCCATGAAGGTTGATCCGAAGTATCGCGCCATCTGTGAGAAGTTTATAGCAGATCCGGCTTACTTCCAGGATTGCTTTGCCCGTGCCTGGTTCAAGCTGACCCACCGTGACATGGGCCCTAAAGCCCGCTATATCGGCCCGGGCGTGCCTGCTGAAGACCTGATCTGGCAGGATCCCGTTCCCCAGGGTGAGACCAACTACGTCGAGGAAATCGTTAAGGCGAAGATCGATGAAGCTGGCCTGAGCCTGAATGAGCTGATCACTACTGCCTGGGACAGTGCCCGCACCTACCGTGGTTCCGACATGCGTGGTGGTGCTAACGGCGCGCGTATCCGTCTGGCCCCGCAGAAGGACTGGGAAGGCAACGAGCCGGATCGTCTGGCCAAGGTACTCAAGGTCTACGAGAAGATTTCTGCCGAGACCGGCGCCAGCATTGCCGACGTCATTGTTCTGGGCGGTAACCTGGGCGTTGAGAAGGCCGCCAAGGCAGCCGGCCACGACGTACACGTGCCCTTCCTGAAAGGCCGTGGTGATGCTTCCGACGAGCAGACCGATGCAGAGTCTTTCGAGCCGCTGGAGCCGCTGGCAGATGGCTTCCGTAACTGGCAGAAGAAGGACTACGTGGTCAAGCCGGAAGAGATGCTTCTGGACCGCGCCCAGCTGATGGGCCTGACCGCACCGGAAATGACCGTTCTGATGGGTGGTATGCGAGTGCTGGGCACCAACTACGGCAACACCAAGCACGGTGTATTCACGGATCGCGTTGGCCAGTTGACCAACGACTTCTTCGTGAACCTCACCGACATGGCAAACCGTTGGGAGCCCACTGGCAAGAACTCCTACAACATCGTGGATCGTAAGAGCGGCAACACCAAGTTCACCGCGACCCGTGTTGACTTGGTGTTCGGTTCCAACTCCATCCTGCGTGCCTACGCGGAAGTGTATGCTCAGGACGACAGCGAAGAGAAGTTCGTCAAGGACTTCGTTGCTGCCTGGACCAAGGTCATGAACGCCGATCGTTTCGACGTTAAGTAAGACCTTAATGATGCAGTAATCGAACACCCCGGACTCCGGGGTGTTCGTCTATCAACTTCCCTCCAAATTACTTACAATCCCTCCCGCCTGATATTTGATCAGTTTTTAGACTTTACCCGTTACTGGAGCACTCATGCGAATCATCCTCGCCCCGATGGAAGGGCTGGTCGACGCACCCATCCGTGAAACCCTGACTAAAGTCGGCGGTATCGACCGGTGCGTAACCGAATTTATTCGCGTGACTCACGGCATGCTGCCGCCCCGTATTTTTTACAAGTACGCACCTGAACTCTTCAACAATGCGTTGACTCAAGTGGGTACGCCGGTGGCTGTTCAGCTGCTTGGCTCCAACCCGGAAATGATGGGCCGCCACGGCGCTAAGGCCGCTGAGCTGGGCGCCATGCAGGTAGATATTAATTTTGGTTGCCCCGCCAAAACCGTCAACAAGCACAAAGGCGGTTGTGTGTTGATGCGGGAGCCTGAGCTGATGTACGAGATTGCAGCCGCCGTCCGCAAAGAGGTGCCTGCCCACATTCCGGTGACCGCCAAGATGCGCCTTGGCTATGACGATCGCTCCATGGGCGTGGCCTGTGGCCAGGCTCTGGAAGCCGCCGGTGCTTCGGAAATCGTGATTCACGCCCGCAGTAAAGTGGACGGCTACAAACCGCCCGCCTACTGGGAAGAAATCGCCAAAGTGCGTGAAGCGGTCAACAGCCATGTGATTGCCAACGGCGAAATCTGGAACGTTGCCGATTATTGGCGCTGCCGCGAGGTCTCTGGCTGCGACGACGTGATGATTGGTCGTGGCCTGATTGCAAGGCCAGACCTGGCGGCGCAGATCAAAGCTTCTCAGCGCGGTGAAGCGTTCGCCCCCATGACCTGGCCTGAGGCGGTCGCTCTCGTCCGCGAATACGCCGCGGCCCTGCAAACACGGCTCGAAGACAAGTACGTGACCGGTCGCATCAAGCAATGGCTCAACTATCTGCGGCAGGGCTTTGCGGAGGCAGACGCTCTGTGGCCCCAGGCTCGAAAACTCCGGGATGTAGAACCCATGCTGGCGTGCCTGGAACAGCCAGTTTCGGCCTCAAGAAACGTCAAGGCTGCCTGAACCGTTCCAGTGCTTGAGTGGCTGTAACTGAGGCAGCGCGTCAGCCTTCGCTTTCCATATCCGGGGTATAGAGGCCAGAACGGGCCAGGCCATTGAGCCTGGCCCTTTTTTTCATGGCCGCCTGAGCCTTTTCGGCATTTGCCAGTTTGCCGGCCCAGGCCTTCTGGGCTGGCTCCTGCAGTGCCCGTCCATAGGAAAAGCTCAACTCCCAGGGGTGATAGCCCATGTTGTTCAGGGCATTGAGGTTCTCCGTCGACTCTTCCGGCGTTTGCCCGCCTGACAAAAACACAATGCCCGGCACTGCCGCCGGCACGACTCGGCGGAAAACATTCAGGGTAGCTTCAGCGACTTGTTCCGGCGTGGCTTTGCCTGCGCCTTTGCCTGGCGTCACCATGCTGGGTTTCAGCACCATGAACTCGAGATCCACGTGGTGCCGATGCAGAGCCTTGAACACTTCAAGCAGCGCATCCTCACTCACCTCGGCGGCGCGTTCGATGGTGTGGTTGCCGTCAATCAGTACCTCTGGCTCCACAATCGGCACAATGCCCATGGCCTGGCATACTGCCGCGTAGCGGGCCAGTACCTCAGCATTGGATTTGATGGCCTGGAACGAGGGCAGGGTGTCTGATATGTGGAACACGTCCCGCCACTTGGCAAACCGGGCACCCAGCGACTTGTAATGCTCCAACCGCGCTTCCAGTCCGTCCAGCCCGTAGGTGATTTCATCGCCGGGCGAGTTCACCAGGGGCCCCTTGCCGGCGTCTACTTTGATGCCGGGCACAATGCCCTGGCGTGCAAGCAGCTTGGGAATGGCAATGTCATCCAGACTCAATTGTTCTAGGGTTTCTTCATACAGAATCACCCCACTGATGTGCTCGCCCAGATCGGGTGTTGAAAAGATCAGGCTGCGGTATTCACGGCGGGTGGCTTCGGTGGATTCCACGCCCACAGCCTGGAACCGTTTGGCGATGGTTGGTGAGCTTTCATCGGCTGCCAGTATACCTTTGTTTGGTTGAACCAGCTCTGCAATGGTCGCTGTCAGTTCTTCCTGAATACTCATGGTGCCTCCTTGAATGATGTTGAACGTTCGTGGGTCGTTGAGATCAGTTTAGCCGGTAAATCTCGCTCCGTTATTTGATCTGAGCTAAGGCGAGAACGATTGGTAACTTCTAGACTGAACACATAACAGAACAACAAGGAAGCCAGCCATGAAAACTGTCGTGAGCGTTAGCCAGGGATCGTCAGAATACGATTACGAGATGGAAACCGAGTTTCTGGGGCAAGGTTTCCGAGTAATCCGGGTGGGCGCGGATGGCAATCTTGATCGGGCCGAGGCCATTCTGGACTCCATCCGTGAGCAGGCCGATGCTATTGGCCTGAGTATGATCCACGATCACTACCAGGTGGGCCGGGAGCAACTTGAACACCCGGATACCGCTCGCCTGGAGGCCTGCGTGCCCGACAAACCCGTCACTACCGGTGCCGGGTTGCGGGGCATTTTGCAGGAGTGGGCGGTGCGGCATACCCAAACCGAGCTGGGCCATTTTTTTGATAATGCCCGGGTGCTGTTCCTTAACGGTCAGGCCGGTTTTCGCATCGCCAAAGCGCTGTCTGAACACACCGATAACCTGTTCTTCGCCGATCCCTATCTGGATTTTGGCGTGCCACGCCTGCTGACGTCGCTCAACCAACTGGAGGCTTACACCCGGCTGACCGCCCCGGTGATGTTCAGCCCTGGCGCGGTCAAGGTGATTGAGCGGCTGCACAGAACACCGTTATACCGAATGGGGGAGAAGCTGGTCAGCGGCTCCCTGCACGAATCCGTAAAAGACTGCCATGTGATCGTCGGTGCCATGGGCGATCTGGAAGTGTTTTCCGACAAAGAGCTGGACGGCAAAACCATCATTACCTCGCGGGTCACCGAATCGGCGCTGGACTGGTTTCGCTCCCGTAAAGTGGCCATGGTGGTGGATTACAGCCCCTGGCTGGAAGGCCGGCCGGTGGGTGTTAACGTGATGGAGGCGATGATCAGCGCTGCTTTGTCACGCACACCGGAGCAGCTGGGTGCCGATGACTTTCTGGATGTGATCGAACAGTTGGGCGTGGAGCCTCGCATTCTCTATCCCAATGGCTATCGCCGGATCAACCGCTTCGCCTTTGTGATTCATCCGCTGTCGCAACAGTACCTGACCAAAACCCCACCGCTGGACTGGATTGCCAGCGTGTCGCCACCGGTGGTGATGAACCTGGTCGAAAAAGCCATCGCTTATACGCCTCCTTTCGTCTATTCCAAAGTCAGCGGCATTAAATCCCCAACTGGTGACGAGGTGGAGGGCTGGTTGATTACGGTAGGCGGCACCCCGAAAGAAATCATGGCCCATGATCCGGAGTTTACCTACAGCCGACTATTGGCAGCGGCCAAACTCGCCAAGAAAATGGGCGCTCAGATCATGGGCCTGGGCGCCTTCACCAAGGTAGTGGGCGACGCAGGCATCACCGTGGCCAAGCGGGCACCGCTGCCGATCACAACCGGCAACAGTTACAGTGCCTCCGGCGCACTCTGGGCGGCCCACGATGCGGCGAAAGAGATTGGCCGGGTTGGTATTGGTAAAAGCGGCAAAATGGCAGGTAAGGCCATGATTGTGGGCGCCACGGGCGCGATTGGCTCTGTGTGTGCCCGGCTGTTGGCCAAAGCCGTGGACGAAATCTATCTGGTGGCACCGGAAGCCGCCAAACTGCTGGCCCTGAAAGAAAGCATCGAGCTGGAAAGCCCCGGCGCCCTGGTGCATGTGGCTGCCACCACCACCCGAGACCTGCCCGATATGGACATGGTGGTAACGGCAACCTCCGGTGCCGGCAAACGCATACTGGACATCATGCAGGTAAAACCCGGTTGTGTGATCACCGATGTGGCACGCCCTCTGGATATTCCCGCAGAAGACGTGGCCAAACGGCCGGATGTACTGGTGATTGAATCCGGTGAGATTAAATTGCCTGGCCCGGTGAACATGAAAGACATTGGACTGCCCAAGGGCATTGCCTACGCTTGCCTGGCCGAAACCATCGTACTGGCGCTGGAAGCGAGATTTGAAAACTTCACCCTGGGCCGCAATATCGAGTGGGAGAAGGTGCGGGAGATCTACAAGCTCGGCCTGAAACACGGCATGGAACTGGCGGCGGTATCCGGCGTTAATGGCGTGTTTAGCGAAGAAGACTTTGAGCGAGTGCGGGTTCTCGCGGCAGGAGCCGCAGAGCCCGCTTAACGTAAGCAGCAGCAAGGGGCCATTCAATCTGTATGTAATTTGGCCCGTAAACACCTGCCGTGACGCACCGTAGCCGCGTAGCCTGTGAACGTCTAACACCGTTTCAGGTTACAGGGGAGTGTGCACATGAACGCGCCGGCATCACAGATCAACAACACCCGCTCGGACGCCTACCGGGGCGCAACGCCGCCAGGCATGGTGCCGAAAGTGCGTAGTCCGGATTTCGAATTTCCGGACGATCTGCCCAGATACTGGTGGGACAACGACCCCGCGAAAACCCTGCTGCTGGCTGCATTGTCCTCCAGTTTTCCACCGGGCGAGAAGTTTTTTATCGACTCGGTGCGGCACTATCAGGACCAGATTACCGATCCGGAGCTGAAAACAGCCATTCGCGCGTTTATCGGCCAGGAAGCCCATCACTCCAAAGAACACAAAGTGATGAACGGCTTTCTGGAAGATCGAGGCGTTGGCCTGGGCCGGTTGGAGCGCGAAGTACAGTGGTTTATGGACTGGATGAGAAAGCGCTTCACTCCGGAGCGTCAACTGGCCCACACGGTGGCGGTTGAGCATTTTACCGCCCTGATGGCGGAAGAATTTCTGCTCAAATTTGACGCCCTGGACGAAATGGACCCCCGCATAGCCCCGGTCTGGGCCTGGCATGCGATAGAGGAATCAGAGCACAAGGCGGTTGCCTACGATGTCTACAAGAGCGTGGGCGGCAGCGAGTTTATTCGGGTAACCGAAATGATGGTTGTTAGCGTGGTGTTTCCGCTGTTCAGCACCATTCACCTGATACAGCTGATGAAAGCTGATGGCCAGCTGGGCAATCTGAAATCCTGGGCGAGCGGGCTGAATTACATGTGGGGCAAGCCCGGCGTTTTCCGTCGGTTGATACCGTCTTACCTGAAGTATTACAGCCCGAACTTTCACCCGTGGGACAACGACGCCCGGGAGTTGGTGGAGAAAGCTAAGAAGCGTTGGTTGCCAGAGTCGCTTCGCGGCTGAGCAGGGCCTGTTTTCGCTCCAGGCCCCAGCGGTAGCCACCCAGGCCGCCGTCGGCCCTTACAACCCGGTGGCAAGGGATGACAACGGCCAGTCGGTTGGCGCCGCACGCACTGGCCACCGCGCGCACAGCTTTGGGTTTGCCGATCCTGCCCGCGAGTTCGGAATAGCTGATGGTTTTGCCGGGGGGTATGGCCTGCAGTGCCTGCCAGGTTTTGCGCTGAAACTCACTGCCGGCTATTGCCAAAGGCAGCTCCAGAGTGCCGGCACGGTCGTCGATAAAGCTCGCGATCCGGGCAAGCCTACTTGAATCTGCTGGCTGGGCAGGCTCCAGAGCCTGATCGGGAAAGTGGCTCTGAAGCAGGGCGATCAGCTGTTCGTCATTATCGCCCAGTTCAATGGCACACAGGCCGTCCTCAGACCAGGCTGCAATCAACCGGCCCAGAGAGCAGCGGGTGATGCCATAACGCATGGTCACTGGATTACGCCTTCAATGACTTGCGCATGTTGTAGCGTAGGAATTGGGCCCCGCGAACGGTGACTCGCTGTTCTTCTACCACCTCAAAACCGTGGTTCTCAAAGAACGGCCGGGCGACCACGCTGGACTCGGTGTGAAGTTCTTCCACGCCTTTTGCTTTCAGTTGTTCCTCCGCCTCCAGATACAGTGCTGAGGCAATGCCCTGGCGGGCATAATTTGGTGCGGTATACACCAGATCAACGTTGCCGTTGTCTTCATAGGAAATAAAACCGGCCAGCGCGGAGCCGTCCTCGGCAACCAGAGTTTCCATCCCCTCCAAACGCTGCTGCCAGGTGTCCAGGTTAGGCGTGCGAGACGCCCAGGCATAACGCTGGGTTTCATCGTAGGCTGCCGCCGTCAGTTCGTGAACCGAGTCGGTAAACAAACGAACGACCGGGCTCAGATCCTGAATCCGGTACTTGCGGATAGTAATAGAATTGGGTGTGCTCATAGTGATTCGGTGCGCGCCTGTATTGGAGAGCAGGGAATAACCCATGCCCGGTTACTCCCTGCAGCATACCGACACCGGCAAGAAAATCCAGCATTTCACACCGGGTAAAATTTACAGACTCTCAATGGGGCTGATCATGCGTTTACGCATCTCATCATCCGGCAAACCACCCATGGTAGCGACCATGTTGCCGATTTCGTAATCCCCAGACACGTTCAGCTGATACTCTCGGCCAGGGCCTCGGCAATGGCCCGGTAACCGCTCTCGCCCGGATGATAGCCATCGCTGGCCAGCAGCGAGGTGTCGGTGAGCGCGGGGTAACTCAGGTAACTGAAGTCACTGGGCTGCAGCCTGGCCAGTTGCTCATAGATCCGGTTCAACTGCTGCGCGCGCCAACCCATGATGTGCCGGAGCGGGGCGGGCAGCGCCGTGAACCGTTGCATAGGCGGCACGCTCAACAGGCAAAGTGGCCGCGGGTAGCGGTGAGTGAGCGCAGCACGAAGCGCCAGCAATTGCTCACGGAATTGATACCTGGGTGTAAATCCGGTGGTGTCGTTTACGCCCATACTCAGCAGAACCAAATCTGCCCGTGGTAGCTCCACGCTGGCAAGCGTCTGATTGAGCTGGCCGAGCCGTGTACCGTTGACCCCAAACGTGTGCCAGACAATAGTCTGGCCGTTACGCTCATGCAGTTGCAGCGCAAGCTGGCTCGCAAGGCCCTGCTCGTGGCTGGACACACCAACGCCCGCCGCCGTGGATTCACCGAGAACCAGCAGCCGCAAACTGGGCTCGCCGCCACCGTATTGACCGGAGCAGGAACCTTGGGCCTCCGGCAGTCGCGGGGTATTCTTGCGGGTGCGTTTGCCCTGATATAGCAAGATTGGGGAGAGCAGGGCAGTTGTTAGCCAGAATGGGAGGTGCAAGAATTTCTCCGGTTTTTACGTAAGGGCTTCAGTCAATCAGAGCCAAACACTTGGTTGGCCTGCTCAACAATAATCCCATGGCGCATCGCCAATTGCATCCGATCGTCATCGTAACCACCGCCAATCACCGTAGCCACTGGAATACCCCGGCGCTTGAGCTCGCTGAGTACCAGATAGTCCCTCTGGCGAATGCCGTCTTCGGTTATGTTCAGCTTGCCCAGAGGATCGCCCAGAAACACATCCACGCCTGCGTCATAGAGCACGATGTCGGGCTTCGACAGCGCCAGCGCCTGTTGCAGTGTGTCATGGACAACTGCCAGATAGTCTTCGTCGGCCATGCCATCCGGCAGCGCCACATCCAGATCGCTGATCCGCTTCTCGAAGGGGAAGTTGCGTTCGCAGTGAATAGAGCAGGTGAAGGCGCCCGGCGTGCTGGCGAGCAGAGCGGCGGTGCCATCGCCCTGATGTACATCCACATCAAAGATCAGTACCCGCTCAACACCCTCTTGGCCAAGCAGCACGTTGGCCGCAATGGCCAGGTCGTTCAGGATGCAAAACCCCGAGGCATAATCAAAATGGGCGTGGTGAGTGCCGCCGGCCAGGTGGCAGGCAATGCCGTGCTGCAACGCCAGTTGCGCCGCAAGGACTGTACCGGAAGGCGCCAAAAAGGTACGCCGCACCAAGCCCTCGCTCCATGGCAGGTTCATCTGCTTTTGCTCCCGCGGGGACAGCTGGCCCTGGGCAAAGCGGTTAAGGTAATCCGGGCAATGGGTTCGGGTTAGCCACCCCTGCCGACAAGGCGCAGGACGAAAGCTGTTGCCAGAGGTGAGCAGCCCTTTGGCGCGCACATACTCCGCCAAAAGCCCGAACTTCTCCATGGGAAAGCGGTGCTTCGCCGGGAACGGAAAACTGTAATCCGGATGGTGAACAATAGGAACAGTCATTGATTACCGAAGCGCCGGGACAACGTGATCTTCAATGAGCTGGAACTGCTGTCGCAGGTAGCGAGAGCCCGGCGACAGCGGGGTCGGGTCTGATGTCATCACAACCGTCAGTTCCAGCGATGGCACCACGTAAAGCACCTGGCCACCAAAACCGCGCCCGTAATACCCCATCTCACCCGCCAGTGGCCGCAGAAACCAGCCATAACCATAAGGATCATCGGTATAGGCGGACTCGCCCCGACCGGTCCAGGACTGCTCCACCCAGTCTTCCTCAAACAACAACTGATCGCCGACACGGCCCTGATTGCGATAAAGCTCACCAATCTTCACCAGATTGCGGGGCGACATAAGCATGTTGTTACCACCAAAATAGATGCCTTGCGGATCGCGGTCCCAAGCCGGTATATCAATTTCCAGAGGCTCCCCCAGCCACTCCCTTGCCAGGGCGAGGGTGCTGCGCCCAGAGCTTTCGGTGAGCGCGGCAGACAGCAAGTGGCTGCTGCCAGATGAATACAACATGCGCCCGCCCGGCTCATCCACAAAAGGCCGGGTGAGCACATGGCTGACCCAGTTATCGCTGACGACCCAGTGCCCGTAGTTACCGCCGGATGTGCGCTGCAACCCGGCCTGTAAGGACAGAAGATGGCCTAGAGTAATGCGTTCTACACCGTCGGTGGCCTTGGCCGGCACACGATTTCCCAGGGGTTCAACGACGGGCTGATCCGTGCCCTCGAACACATTATTTTTGATACCCATGCCCACTAGTGCAGCCAGCACGGTTTTCGACAAAGACTTGATGTTTGCCGGTGTATCCAGGCCCTGGCTCCGTAAATCCAGCGCCAGAATTTCTTCGCCCTGATGGACGACGATCAGAGTGTGCAGGCGATCCAGTTGCGTGGCTTCCCGCTCGACACTTGCCTGCCAATCGGCGGACTGGGCATGACAGACGGTAGGCGCTAGGAGTAGAAGTGCGAGAGACCAACTAAAGAACCAATGCATAGAATTCCGGGTGCCGATGGTTGTCGTGGGGTATGGACGTTTCCGTTATAGAGACAAATTACGCTTAAGAACTGGAAAAAGCTCACGTGCAGAGGTTCTCGGCCTCTTCCTCTACGCCGTCGAGGTGGATGAACATAGCGTTAATGTGATCGACGGTATGTTAGAAACGGACGAGTCCTCAGTAGATTTTTCACAATTTGAGTGTACTCACGTATTCGTCAATGAAGTCTAGCGGTAGCTATTGGCTGCTTTAACGGCCTGCGTTAACAGTCAACACAATCGCCTCAGCTATCTCAGCAATCGCCGCATTCTGCTCTTCGAAGGAAGCATCCGTCTGAGTCAGATACAGCGCCACAACGATAGGTTGCCGCTCAGGTGGCCAGATCACAGCCGTAATCGACCTCGACCCGAAACCACCAGCCCCGGTTCGATCTGCAACAACCCAGCCCTCTGGTACAGCAGCCCGAAAAAGCCCGTCTGCAACCTGGTTGTTCTCAAGCCAACTGCGCAGTTGGTCTTTGGATTGTTCGGACAGCACATCGCCCAGTAGCAGGGCCTGAAGATTCTGAACCATCGCATTCGGCGTTGTGGTATCCCGGTTATCGCCTGGTAACGCTTCATTCAGTTCCGTTTCCCAACGGTCGAGACGCGTTACATCGTCACCCAAATGCCTCGCAAACGTGGTTACTGCTTCTGGCCCGCCCAATTCTCGTAAAACCAGATTTGCGGCCGTATTGTCACTCGTTGCCAGAGTAGCTTCGCAAAGATCTGACAGGGTCATCGCCTCACCACCAGCGTGTTTCTCTGTGATGGGGGAGTAGGTCACAAGGTCGGATTCTGAAACATTCACTTTTCTGGCGGGGTTCGCCTGTCCCGCATCGACCCGATGGAGCAGGGCGGCACAAGCCAGGGTTTTAAAGGTGCTGGACATCGCAAAACGCTGATCAGCGTGATATTCCCACCGCTGACCCGATTCCAGATCATAGGCAGCAAAGCCTACAAGAGCTTATATGTCGTCGGCCACCCGAGCCACAGTTGTGATCAGGGGGTTATGTGGGTCGGCAGGGGCAATTGATGCGAACACGGTAAGCACAGTCGCTGCGGTAAACTTTAGGAGCATCGTTAATGGTTCAACTTTCTTCATAGGCTATGTGTGTCCACTGAGTTGGGGGAAGTACATAGCTACCCTTATTCCAGAAGCCTTTCAGGTGCATCGATGTCCTCGTGCAGCACACGAACAACGACCACCTCCGGTTCAAGCACCTGATAAAAAACCGCGTGGTGCTCGACCTGCAATCTGCGATACCCAGGAAAAACATGGGTGTAATCTGCGCCAAGTGATGGATGGTTGATCAACTGTTTCATCCCTTCGTCCAGCTGATCCAAGTATTTATCCGCCTGATCAACCCCCCATTCTTCGCAGGTATATACCCAAATTCCGATGAGGTCTGATTCCGCCTTTGGCGTGACACTCAGCTTAAGCACTAATTGGCCGCCTTCATTCGCTTGCGGCCCGTCGCTTTAATAGCCGCTATATCGAGCGGCTTAGGTTTCCCACTTGATTCACCCTCAGCGAGTTCTTGTCTCAGCGTGGCAAGACGTTCTTTGGCCTGCTGGTCTCTCCGGATGAGATCGCGGATATACTCACTGTCATTACCAAAGTGACCGCTTTCAATCTGACCTTTTACCCAGTCGTTTTGCTGTTCAGTCAGCGTGATGGTTTTCCGATGCATGCTCATAGCTTACGCTCCTAACACAGAGGAAGTATGACAATATCATACCACCCCTTGGGCCGAATCAACGCTCCACTTCTTATTGCCCAACGCCAATATTAGGCGGCGCCCTTGGAGTGCAGCGGAAAGGGCGTCCGGTGGACGGCCGACAGGCCGGGAATGGACTTCCCCCAATAAATTGGACACGCCCCATCAGTTAATTCCCTCGAACTCTATCGGAGTCCGGTAGCCAAGGCCACTGTGCAGCCGGTGACTGTTA
>HLSNC_1000150_pt1 | contig 83872 bp, 77 predicted proteins | sample HotLakmetagenome_2_FD_14041 | JGI IMG/M metagenome (IMG submission 14041)
GCTCCCTTCCGAAACACGCCCGTGAATACGTCCCTGTAGGGCTTGGCTGCAGCCATCCATGGCTGCAGACAGTTTCGGAAGGGAGTCCCCACCGGCTCTCGCAAACTTTATACGGGCCTGATATGACTGAACGACATTTAGACAAGACCCCTACCATCCTTCGGAAAATCGTTGACCGGAAGTGGGAAGAAATTGACGAGCGGAAACCGAAGGTTTCGATCGCCGATCTGAAAGCCATGGCGGGTGACCAAGCGCCGGCACGTGGGTTTGCCAAAGCGTTGCGTACACGCATCGAAGCCCAACGGCCCGCGGTGATCGCCGAGATCAAGAAAGCCTCGCCCAGCAAAGGCATCCTTCGCGATCCGTTTAAACCGGAACGCATTGCCGAGAGCTACGAGAAAGGCGGTGCTGCCTGCTTGTCAGTACTCACTGATAAAGACTTTTTTCAGGGTCATGAAGACTATCTGAAAGCGGCCCGCGCGGCCTGCAGCTTGCCGGTTATCCGCAAGGACTTTATGGTCGCGCCTTACCAGGTTTACGAAAGCCGGGCCATGGGTGCCGATTGCATCCTGTTGATCGCCGCCTGCCTGACCAAAGACCAGATGCAGGAGCTTGAGGGCATTGCCCATGACATCGGGCTGGATGTGCTGGTGGAAGTGCATGACGGCGAGGAGCTGGATGACGCCCTGACCCTGAGCACGCCACTGGTGGGTATCAATAACCGCAATCTGCACAACTTCGAGGTGTCTCTCCAGACCACGTTTGACCTGCACCAGCGCATTGGCCACGACCGGCTGACCATCACTGAAAGCGGCATCATGACTCGGAATGATGTGGAAGCGATGACCGCGCAGGGCATTTATGGTTATCTGGTGGGCGAGTCTTTTATGCGGGCGCCAGACCCCGGCGAGAAATTGCGCGAACTATTTGGCTGAGCGGTTCGGATCATCGGTTATTCATTTAAACCCGGCTATGGCCGGGTTTTTAATAACCAAAAAACAAATAAGATATGTCGCCTTGTTATTGGCACCTGGCCTGCCAAACTCATTAAAATAGCTATCAAAACAACGTGCTAACAAGCGGGCAGACCAACCAATGAACACCAGAATCGCTCTTACCCTGGCCTTGATGATCCCGGCTACACTGGCCTTTGCCGACGACCGGTCCAGCGCCCAAACGGCTTTGCTGGCGGCTTCCTGTGCTAACTGCCACGGTACTGACGGCAAGCTGGCCGGTGCCATTCCGGCCATTGCCAGCCGCCCAGCGACGGCCCTCGAGTCTCAGTTGCTTGATTTCAAACACGACGAACAGACCCGTGCCACGGTTATGCCGCGGATTGCCAAAGGCTATTCCGACGAAGAGCTGAAAGCACTGGCCCAGTATTTCTCCAACATTGACGCCGCCAGCAAGCAGCGCTGATCCCACTGACGACAGAAGAATCGAGACCATGACCAATAAAAGCATCAAAAACCAGGGCCTGACCTCGTCCCGTCGTGATCTGCTCAAGCTGATGGGGGCCGCTTCCGCACTACCCTTGCTGGGTGCCTGCAGCAGTCTGGGCGGCAGTAAAGAGCTGTCCGCCCGGGTAGTGGTTGTCGGTGGCGGCTTTGGCGGGGCCACGGCGGCCAAGTACCTCAAGCGCAGCGCACCACAGCTCGACGTAACTCTGATCGAGCCTAACAAAGTGTTTTATACCTGCCCGTTCTCCAACCTTGTATTGGCGGGCATGCGCTCCATGGACAGCATCAGCCACAACTACGACGAGTTGCGCGCACTGGGCGTTCGGGTGATTCACACCACTGCGCAGGACGTGGACCCGGTTTCCCGCACCGTGAGCCTTGGCGATGGCGGCAGCGTCCGTTATGAAAAACTGCTGCTGTCACCAGGTATTGATATCCGCTGGAACGCCATCGAAGGCTACGATCAGGCGGCGGCGGAACACGCCCCTCATGCCTGGAAAGCCGGCGACCAGACCCGTCTACTGCGAAGACAAATCGAAGCCATGGACGACGGTGGCGTGTTTGTGCTGACCGCCCCGGCCAACCCCTTCCGTTGCCCGCCAGGGCCCTATGAGCGGGCCAGTCTGGTGGCGCATTACCTGAGCCAGCACAAGCCGCGCTCCAAGGTGCTGATTCTGGACGCCAAGGACAACTTCTCCAAACAGGGCCTGTTCATGCAGGGCTGGAACGAGGTTCACGGTGACCGGATTGAATGGGTCGGGCTTTCCGGCGACGGCAAGGTGACTCGGGTCGACGCCCAGAAACGTGAAGTGGAAACCGAATTTGGCACCATTCACAAGGCCTCGGTACTGAACGTGGTACCACCCCAGAAAGCCGGTTTCATTGCCGACCGGGCCGGAGTCACTAACGAGTCCGGCTGGGTGCCGGTGGATCCGATGACCTTTGAGTCCACTCAGGTGAACGACATCTACGTAGTGGGTGACGCGACTCTGGCCGCGCCCATGCCGAAATCCGGTTTTGCGGCCAACGCCCAAGGCAAGGTTGCGGCCGCGGCGATCATCGCCTCCCTGGAAGGTCAGCGGCCGCTGGAGCCGTCTTGGGCCAACACCTGTTACAGCCTGATCAACCCGGAATACGGCATTTCCGTGGCGGCCGTGTACAAAATCCAGGAAGGCCTGATTTCGGAAACCTCGGGCGGCGTGAGCGCGACCGACGCCAGTGCCACCGTGCGTAAGCTGGAAGCCGAATACGCGGTGGGCTGGTACAACGCCATCAGCCAGGACACCTGGGGCACTCGGCGCTAAGGCAACCCTATGAGCAGCCTGTTTGCTGATCACTTGAGCGCCGTACTCTGGGCCGGGGCTCTGCTGGGCCTAGGCTACGGCATGATCGCCCAATGGAGCCGGTTCTGCCTGCTGCGGGGCCTCGTGCACCGCTGGCAGCAGAACGATGGCCGCCGGCTGCGAGCCTTCGCTCTGGCCATGGCGGTCGCCCTGATCGCCAGCCAGGGGTTGGCCTGGTACAGCGGTATTGATCTTCAACGAACGCCTTATCATCCCAACGGGCTGCCGGTGATCGCACTGATCCTCGGTGGCCTGCTGTTCGGGTATGGCATGACACTGGCCAATGCCTGTGGTGCTCGATCGCTGGTGCTGCTGGGCACCGGCAATCTGCGCTCCCTGCTGGTACTGCTGGTGCTTGGCATCTCGGCGTACATGGCCATGTCTGGTGTTCTGGCCGGATTCCGACTCTGGCTGGAAGACCTGTACCGGCTATCGCTGCCCGCCACCGACCTGACGGTGCTGACCAGCCCCCTCGGACTGGACCCGCCCACCGGTAGACTGGTGATCGCCAGCCTGTTGTCGCTCGTATTGCTGGTATGGGTCGTCTCATCCCAAGCGCTTCGTTCCTCACCGCGGGACTGGCTGGGCGGACTGGTCATCGGTTTGATGGTCGCTGCCGGCTGGTGGATCACCGGGGTGCTGGGCGCCGACGATTTTGATCCGGTACGGCTGGCGTCATTGACGTTCGTGGCACCGATTGGCGACGGTCTTCAGTATCTGATGCTGTCGACGGGGACGTCCCTGCGCTTTGGCGTCTCCGTGGTGGCCGGCGTGGTGATTGGCAGTCTGCTGATGGCGCTGCTGACCCGCGAGTTTCGCTGGCAGAGTTTCAATGGCCCCGATCATACCGGGCGGGCCATCACTGGCGGAATAATGATGGGCGTGGGCGGCATTCTGTCGGTCGGCTGCACACTGGGGCAAGGTTTGAGCGGATTTTCAACGTTGGCGATTTCCAGCGTGTTGGTGCTTGCGGGTATAGTGGGCGGCGCACGGCTTGCTGTCCGCGTCAGTGGCCCAGATACTCCTTGATGCGGTGTGAGCTGACGGGATCAGTTGACTGATTTTTTGCACACAGAGGTTTCAATGATTGCACGCGCCCTGCTTGGCACTTTTCTGCTTATTCTGATGACCGCCACCGCTGTCGCTGACCAACGCTGGCAGCGGGAAGATTCGGTGATGGCCGCGCTCGATGGCAGGGTGCCGGTGCTGGAGGGATTGGCGCTTGAGTTACCCCTGGTGGCCGAAGACGGCAGCAGCGTCAACCTTGCCGTGAAGTTCACCGGCAATCTGGAGCCCGGTGAACACATCCAGACAGTTCGGCTGTTTGCGCCCGGCAATCCCCGCCCGGAAGTGGCCGACTACTCCCTGAGCGCACACACCACGTCCGTGGATATCGCCACCCGTGTTCGTCTGAGCGAGAGCCAGCAAGTGGTGGCACTGGCCATTACCAGTCAGGATCGTGCATTTATTGCGACCCGAGACGTACGGGTAACCGTCAGCGGCTGTCTGGTGGGCACCGGTGAGCAGGCAGCGATGACCATGCAGAATCCTCGCGTCGCCTTTGCCGGCCAGGCATCCAAAGGTCAGCCGTTAACGGTCCGCACCCTGATCAACCATCCCATGGAAACCGGATTGAGACCGGATGGCGAAAGTGCTGACGAGGTCGAGCAGCAACTGGTGGAATCCCTGACCGCTACTCTGAATGGTGAGAAGGTTTTCAGCAGCCGCTTCTACACCGGCACCTCCGCCAACCCTTATGTCCAGTTCCGCATAGTGCCGGAGCAGACGGGTGAACTGCAGCTGACCTGGCAAGACCAGAACGGCGACGTGGTAGAAACCCGCCAGCCCGTTCAGTTCTGACCGCAACGCCCATCGCCGGTTCAGCCGGCCAACGCTTCCTGTAGCAGGTCCTGAAGGTGGTCGGGCAAACCGCCCGCCAGCTTCAGGGCGGCCTCATGGCCCCGGGGCGTCATCTTGCCCCAGGTGCGGCGCACAATGTGCAGCCACTTCTCCCGTTCATAGTCCGGTTTTTCATCGTAAAACTGCGCGAAGTAACGCTCCAGAAACACCATGCAGGCGACGTCTTCCAGCAGCTGGGTATCTTCATCCTGGCGCAGCTCACGCTTGGTCAGAATGGTTTCTACCCGCTCGCATTCTTCTTGCGGATAACCACACCGGGTCATGATTTCTGCCGCCCGCCGGCCGTGCATCCGGCCACAGGCCTGGCGCCACTGGTAATAGTTCTTGCGCCCCTCGCCATAGTCAGCGCGAGGCATGGTCCAGCGCTCGATATGCTGGGCCCGGCAGGCAATCTGCATGCGCGCAGAAGCGGCTGGCTCCAACGCCGACAGCCAGCGCGTCATGTGTAGACTATAGGCATATTCCCTGGGTAAGGTCTCGGACCCCACCTGCTCCTGGTTCGGATCGGCGAGATTGGCCTGATCAATCAATTCAAGGGCTTGTTCTAGTCGTTTCTCGTCTGTCATCGCCATTTCCTGTTTTCACCCCACTATCGGGTAGGCCATTAACACTGTAGATCCGCGTGGGATTTTGATTGAGAATTGCAATATATTGATCGTCAAATCACTTTAGGAGACGGCTCATGTCCACCTTCAGGCCCGCAGTTCCTGATAAGTGGCAAACCGCCTTCGAAGCTTACCGCGAGCGCATGGAATCCGCTCTGGTCTTCGGAGGCGCCTGGTTGCTGCTGGCAACGGTATTTCTGTACCACGTCTCCCACACCTATTTTCACCACCATGAGGTGGATCTTGGCCAACTTGAGCTGTGGTTGCGGCTGCCCGTCATCATCGCCGCGGCCCTGGCGCTGATCAACCACCACACCGGGTTCCCACGCTGGCCAGCACGCTATTTTCTGCGCTTGATGGGTCTGACCCTGAGCTTCCTGGCGCTGTCCCTGCTGTTCCTGTTCGCCAGATACGAACCGCTCATTGTCAGTGAGGTGTCCGATGCCATGACCGTTGCCTTTTTCGGAGCCACCGTGCTGGGATTGCGCAGCTTCCGGGAGTGGCTGTTGATTGCACTCCTGCCGATCACACTGTTTGCTCTGGCGGCCATCATCGCCGACCTGCCGATGTTGATGTTGGTCGCGGTATTCATCGGACCGGCACTGATCATGTTCGTGACTTGCACGCTGATGATGTTTGTTCGCAACATTGCCATTCACGAGTTCCTCTCCCGCGAACAGCTGAACGAGATGGCCACCACCGACACCCTCACCGGACTGCTTAACCGCCGGGCCTTTATGGAACTGATCCGTCAGGAACAGGCGCGGGCGCAACGGGCCGGCGAACCCTTCAGCGTCATATTGGCCGATCTGGACGAATTCAAGCGGGTAAATGACACCTGGGGCCATGAGACCGGCGACGATGTGCTGAAAGAAACCTCGGCCCGGCTCCGCAAAGCCCTGCGCCAACAGGACGCCCTGTGCCGCTGGGGCGGGGAAGAGTTTCTGGTGTTGCTGCCTGGCACCAACAGCCATGGTGCCATGATCGTGGCGGAAAAGTGCCGGGACAGCATGCAGAACATTCCGATGGACATGCATGGTACATCTCACACCCAGACCATAAGCCTTGGTGTTGCTGTCTTCCACGCAAACGAGGCGATCGATCAGTTGATCAGCCGAGCCGACGGGGCACTGTACCAGGCCAAAGAAAACGGCCGGAACCGGTGTGAGCTGGCCGGTCCCGACGTCTGAATCAGGCCTGTGCCGACGGCCGGGCTTTGATCCGCTCAAACCAGTCCTGCAGATTGGTCTGCTCAGGCTTGAGGCGGATGTTTACCACCCGGGCGAACGCCAGTGTGGTAAAGGCGTTAATGTCGGCGGCGGTAAAGCGGTCGCAGCTGATGTAATCCTTGTCTTCCAGGTGCGTATTCAGGAACTGCATGAACTTCTCTACGCCCTTGCCACACTCTTCGCCCCATTCCTTGATGGGGTTCATCCGGTCCTTGAAGTAGCCGGTGGTGTGCTGGAAACACATGCCCGTCGGCATAAAAAAATAGAACTCGATCCAGCGTAACCACTGCTCAATCAGTGCTTTCTCAGCCGGAGTGTTGCCCATCAGTGTTGGGGCATCGGGATAGGCTTCCTCAAAATAACGACAGATAGCCATGGTTTCGGCAATGCAGGTACCGTCGTCCAGCTCCATCACCGGCACTTTTTTCATGGGGTTGCGGGCGACGAATTCCGGGCTCAGATTTTCGCCCTTTTCGATGTCGATCTGCACAAATTCGGCTTTCTCGAGCAGGCCTTTCTCGGCCATGAACATGCGGACCCGGCGGGGATTGGGTGCGGATCGGGTTTCGAAGATTTTCATCTTGTTATTGTCTCCATTGAGCTAACGGGCTTGAACCGATGAGAGTGACGGCAAAAAAAGGTTGCGTCAAGCAACTGTCAGCGCCCCGGTAGCCAGTCCCTGATCTGCCGGATCAGCCACTCGGGTTCATCCAGCGGCAGGTCATGGCCTGCGTCAGGATGCAGCTTGAGAGTCCAGCACCAGCGCCGTTCCAGTTCGGCACTGCACTGCCAGTGCACAATCCGGTCACCTTTGCTGGCCAGCAACAGTGCATCGGCGAGCGGCGCTTTCGGCTGAGGTTTGTAGCGGCTCGCGGCCAACAACTGGGCCGCCGCATTTCGATAGCTAACCGGGCGCTGACGCTGGATGCTGTACCAGGCTTTACAGAGATTCAAAGGCAGTTCCCGATTGGACGTCAGCCTGAGGATATCGCGCTCCCGGTGGAACAGCTCACGCCGGGTGAGCAAACGCAGAATTCGGGGCCAGGCCCCCGGCTGCATTCGGCGCCAGGGCCGACTGAATCCGGAGCTGGTGTTGATCAGAATCAGATGCTGCAGTTCACCATGCTCTACGTGCTGCGCCCAATCCAGCGCCACCATGCCGCCCATCGACAGTGCCAGGACCGAATACGGGCGGGGTATGTGGTGAATCTGCTCCACCACCTTCTGTCGGATACCGGCAATCGTTGCCGGGCTGTCATCGCAATAATGAATGCCGGTACCGGGCAGGTCGACCAGGTGAAATTGATCCTGTGGAAACGCCGCACGCAGTTGATCCGGAAACCGGCCCCAGTGTACGTGTTCCCGGGTCAGCCCCCGGAGCAGTATCCAGTGCATATCATCGAGTATCCCTGTACCAGTGCATAATCGCGGCTTCTCTGAGCATGGACTCCTGTTCGCCGGAGGGCAACCAGTTGTGGTGACTGGCGGCTGCATTGAGCAGAAAATCCATCCAGCTGAGATGACTGCGCAACACCCGCTGATGCCGGTGAGGCGCCAACGGATTGAAAAACCCGTCCAGACGCAACAACTGTCTGGGACGCTTACGTATCCAGCGCCAGGAGCCCATCTCCAGGGTCAGGGGCAAGAAAACGCCTTTACTCTCGCGGTTCACCTGCTTGTAGAAGTAATCCCACAGATCGCCATGGGTGAGATAATGAGCAGACTGGGGCTCAAAACGGTAGTTATGGTTGGGATAAGCCTTTTCCCAGATCAGTTTCAGCGCCATCACCGAGTCGATGCGGCGCATGGGGCGGCGCCGGTACGCGTACGGAAACCAGATCTGGTCCTGCCAGCCAAAACCGGAATGGCAGTCCAGCGCCACGCTGAACGGGCGCCCGGGCAGGAGTTCCTGGATGACCCGTTCAAGGGCCAGATTCTCAGGCTCCATGCCTTGCTCGGGATCGCCGGTATACCAGGGCAACTTCGCTGACAGGCGCTGCCCCCCCAGCATGAATGCGCTGCGGTCCTGAGCGGTAATTGGAGCATTGCGCATCAGGTCCACCCCATTGGGGTTACTGCGCTGGTTCAGATACATGCCACCTGGGTTAACAATCGGCAGCAGGGTAATGTGGACTTTCTTGAGCAGATCTTCCAGATGGCCGTCCCAGCCGAGCCGGGCCATCAGCGACGCCAACCAGGCCATAACCACCTGGCTACCGATGCGCTCCAGTCCATGGACACCGCCCACCATCAACACCACCGGCACATCAGGACTGTCCGAGCCCAGGTCGACCCGGTAAATGGGCAGAGTCAGGCCCCGGACCGACACCCGGTCAGCCACGCGGGTGGTGACAAAATCAGGCGCCTCAGCCAGCTGCCGTTCAAGCTGAACCAGTTCCGGCAGGAAGGTTCTGAGCTGGCGTTTCTGCTGGCGATCCCGGCCGGCCTGCTCGGCCGGGATCACGCTGTGGGAGGTCAATACCCGGAGTTCGGTCATGCTCAGATCTCTGACGGCTAAACCTGAGACCTTACTCTGCGAATGCTGCAGTTAATTGACAATAACCGTCTCACGGCTATTACCTCCACTTACTGATTTTCCGAGTCTGACCGAAAAGCTGTGATGGTGTCGCCGGCGGCTGTCCGCAACAATAGCTCGCCGTTGCGGCCAATCCGGCCATCAACAACCTCCGACATAAGGCCGAGAAACCGGCGCTCCTGTTCCATTAACGCCGGCGCGCAGGCCATCATGGTGGTCGCCTGCTGACCGAAAGACAGACCCTCTCCGGTCAGCTGATAGCTGCCCATGTAACGGTTACAGGAAGCCTGGCCAGCCACCCGGCCATCCGCCAGAAACTCCACGGTCATCCGGGAGCGATCAATCATTCCGGTCCCGGCCAGGTCTTCCACTATCCACTCCGCGCCCCGGAACAAACGCTCCCGATCACCCCCACAGCCGACGTAGGTCTCGCCATCGATGGTCAGCCGCACCTGAGCCGGGTATTGTGCCCCGGCCATGTTGTCTTCGCACAACTGATGGGCAATGCGGAACTCCAGAGACTGGCCATTAAACTCCGCCTCGTAGGCACGACCATGACGGTTGGCGAGGGTTTCCGTCAGGGCAATATCGTCGATCACTTCCTGATCGTAAAGACGGCTCAGAGTCATCTGATTCTGCTGTATCCGGGCCGACCAGAAGGGCTCAGTGCCAATCGCTCGAAATGACGTCTCGATAGCGCCCGGCTCAAGGCACTCAGGGTAGGTCTGTCCGCGCAAGGTCAAGGTGCCCCGCTCGCCTTTACCCCAGAACCGGGTATCGGGGTCGCCGGGCGCGACATAAAGCGCCCCGGAGGCAGCCACTGCAGGTTTCAGAAGCACTCGTCGATTCAGGTATTCCAGACCCACCAGATCACTGCCTTCGGAGCCAGTGATCCGGATGTCCAGCTGACCACAGCGATAACTCCCATATTCGGAAAGCCCGTCAGACTGAGGGTTAGAGGCGCAGGCCGCCAACCCAAGGCCAACTACGGCCACGACGGACAACGGCAAAACTCGTCGCATAAACATGAACACGTCCTCTGTTGTTCGAGACTACAGATCGGTAGTTTAGAGATTCTGCAACCGATAAACCACGTCTATAAGCACAGAGAACCAGGCTGCCAGTCGCCAGGACTGGCAAGAACCGTTTATTCCGAGTCAATGACTGAGGGGATGGCGGTAATCCTCGTTCCGTTCACGGTTTCAAGCACCAATCGTCCACTGGGCTCAAATCGGTAATTCTGAACATCACCCAGCACCCTCAAGAACCGGTTTTCCTGATGCATCAAATTCTCCGGGCACGCCATCCGCGTGGCAGCCATTTGCGAAAATTCCAGCTGACTGCCGTCTGCACTCCAGCCACCTTGATAGACATTGCATGAGGAGTTGCCAGAGACCCGACCCTCCTCCGCAAAACGAATAGTGACATCACTGTCAGCTTCAACCGGCTGGCCATCGATATCCTGAACCTGCCATTGACTTCCCGCCAGGACGATCCTTTTTCCCGCCTCTCGTTCCTGAGACAGTGAGCAGCCCCAAAGCGATCCTGTGACCAGCAGCATCGCCAGGATATTTTTCGCAAGATTCATACAATCCCCTGTAATAATGAATGTCATTCAAATTCTACGCCTCACCGGTTGGGAATTCGGTGACATTAGAGTTAATCTTGCGTCATTCCGAAACCGGGAGCTCCACCATGGCCATCAAGCTCTATCAGTTCTGCATTTCCCACTACTGCGAAAAGGTTCGCTGGGCGCTGGATTACAAAGGCATCAAATACGAAACCGTCAATCTGCTGCCAGGCCAGCACGTCAAAGCCATTAAAAAGATGACCGGGGCAGAATCCTCGGTGCCGGTACTGGATCACGATGGTCAGATTATTCAGGGCTCGGCGCAAATCATCGATTATCTGGAACAGGCGTTCCCCGAACCCACCCTGACTCCGGACGATCCGGCATTGCGGCAACAGGCCCTGGACTGGGAGAAGAAGCTGGATGAGCTGGCAGGGCCCGCCATTCGCACCTGGGTGTACCACTATTTTCTCCAGCGCCCGAAGGTGGTGATTCCCCTGTTGGCTGCGGGAACGCCCTTCTACAATCGCATCGCGCTCAGTCTGGCCTTCAGCAGGGTTGATGAGATTATGCGTAACTGGATGAAAATAAATCAAAAAACAGCTGATGCCGCCCAGCAAACTCTGGAAGATCTGGTCACCGAGCTGGCTGAAATTTACGGCCAGCGCCCCTACCTGGCAGGCGAACAATTTAGCCGGGCCGACCTTGCCGCGGCCGGCTTGCTGGCGCCGCTGTTTCAACCTTCCCAGTATCCTGTGCCCTGGCCCAAACCGGCGAAGATTCCCAAGCCGGTGCAAGCCTGGTTGAACGATTGGCAGCCTAAACTGGAGTCCATCGCCCGGATTTACCAGAAGCATCGGTAACCAAAACTGGCTGTCGGAAACGGCCAGTGTTGCTGGCGCAATAGGACAGTGAGATCTGCCGTGGTTGTGCCATGATGGCCAATAACAGGAACTACAGCGGATTGATCTATGGCGTTGATGGACATGATGCAGGCGGTGCTGGAAGACAGCGGCCTGCTGGCAATCTGGCAGGTACTGGCGCCCTGGTTGGCGCTGGATGAGCGACAGCTGATTTTTGTGGTCGCCACTCCGATTTTCATTGGTGTGGCGATCTGGGAATATCTAAAGATCCGCCACGATCCTGCCCTGATGGACACTCGCGAGGCCATTCGTAACTTCGCTCTGGGTGCCGGTTATCAGACCACAGAACTGCTGTTTGCCGGCATCATCGCGTTTCCCCTATACGCACTGTGCTACCACTACCGTCTGTTTGAGCTGGAACTGAACTGGCTGACGGCAGTGCTTACCTTTGTCGGCGTCGATTTCTGTTTTTACTGGATGCACCGGGCCAGTCACCGTGTGCGCTGGTTCTGGGCGGCCCACGTGGTCCATCATTCGTCCGAACGCATGAACTTCTCAACCGCCATGCGTCAGAACGCCACCAACATATTCAACGGTATGTGGATGTTTTATCTGCCGCTGGCGCTGATCGGCTTCAATCCAGTCTGGATTGGCGTGGCCTATGCCTTATCGCTGGTCTACCAATTTTTCATCCACACTACTCTGGTGGGGCGCCTGCCCGCCCCTGTCGAAGCGGTATTCAACACCCCCAGTCACCACCGGGTGCACCACGGCCGCAACCCCGGTTACATTGACCGCAATTACGGCGGCACGCTGATCCTCTGGGACCGGCTATTCGGTACCTTTGTTGATGAAGATGCCAAAGAACCGCCCGAATACGGCATTACCCGTCCGGTGGCCTCAAATAACCTGATTGTGCTCTGGACTCACGAATACGTGGACCTGTTCCGCGACATGCGCCAACCCGGCGGATTATTGTCTCGACTCCAACATCTATGGAAACCGCCGGAGTGGCAACGCCCGGCCGCAAAGGAACCGGGCCCGGACCATGCGCAAGCAAACTCTGCAACTGACCAGCACTGACCACCACCAGATCACTGTTACGGTTTTCGAGCCGGATCTGGCGCCCCGCTGTTGTCTGGTGATCAGCCATGGCATGGCCGAGCACGGCGACCGCTATGCCGGTCTGGCACACTGGCTAGCTGACCAGGGCGTTGCCGTCGTCACCTATCACCATCGTGGCCACGGCCCGGGCAGCGCCCATCCGGGTCACTACGCTGACCGTCAGGGCTGGCATCGGGTGGTGCAAGACCTCCACCAGGTGGTCAGCCACACCCGAGCACAATTTCCAGGCTGTCCTGTGGCCCTCCTTGGCCACAGCATGGGCTCGTTCATTGCCCAGAGCTACATTCAGCAGCATGGTGACCTCATCGACACCCTGATTCTGAGCGCCACCAATCGCATCCACCGCAGTCAGCTGAAAGTGTCACTGGGACTGGTCAGTCTTATACGAATGCTGCGCGGCCAACGCCACCCCAGTAAGACCATCAGCAAGCTGACCTTCGGCAAGTTCAACCGCCAGTTTCAGCCGGCCAGAACGACCTGCGACTGGCTTAGCCGTGACCCCGAGCAGGTTGACCGATATCTTACGGACCCTCACTGCGGTTTAGAGTGCAGCGTCGGTTTATGGCAGGATTTCATCGGAGGCATGCTGAGCATCGACCCCCGGCACTGGCGCACAGACCTGCCCGTTCACCTGTTCGCCGGAACCGACGATCCGGTTGGTGAGAAAGGCAAAGGTATCCGCAAGCACTTTCAGGCTATCCGCGAGGCCGGTGTGCATCAGGTAACGCTCAGACTGTTTGATGGCGGCCGCCATGAAATGCTCAATGAAACCAACGCTGACGACGTCTGGCACTTTCTTCTGCAATGTCTGCCTGGCCAGGCTATGCCCCAGAGCCAGACCGCCCAGGCTCAAACTGACACCACCGGCATGGTTTCTGGCCTGTTTAGCGGCTGAGTCGACCGTTCGATACCGCTAATGTAACCGGACTTCATTCGTCCCACAGGGTTGCAATCAACGTGAGCATTGAACGTGAGCACTGGGTCACCAGCGGTGACCTGATTCTGTATGCCAAAGCCGAAGGAAACCCCGATCACACGCCTCTGGTACTGGTGCATGGTTATCCGGACAATCACACCGTCTGGGACAAGGTGACCGAGCAATTAAAACAGGACTATCTGGTGATCCGCTACGACGTTCGTGGCGCCGGTCGCTCCGACAAACCGTCAGCGACCAGCGCCTACCGGATGAAATGGCTGGCCAGGGACTTGAAGGCCGTGGTCGATGCCGTGATACCCGGCCAACCCTTCCACCTGATCGCCCACGACTGGGGCGCCATTCAGAGCTGGGAAACGGTCACCACCGGTGCGCTGAACGGACGCATTCGCTCCTACACGGCCATTTCTGGCCCATGCCTGGATCACGTCGGGTACTGGATCAGAGACCAGATCACGGCATTCCGTTCCGGAGGCACTGGCAAAGTACTACGACAACTTGCCAGCTCCTGGTACGTGCTGATGTTTCAGCTACCGCTGCTTCCGGAAAGCTTGTGGCGAGCCGGCCTTGACCGACGGTGGCCGGACTACCTGAGAAAGCACGAGGAGGTAACGGAGGCGCAGTTCAGCCCGCTACAAAAAGCCGACGGCCAATACGGCGTCAACCTTTACAGGGCCAACTTCCTGTCCAAGTTACTCCGACCCGAACCCCGCAAAGCGGCGTGTCCGGTGCAGGTCATTGTTCCAACCCGGGATGCCTATGTTGGCCGCCAGCTGACCGAGCACCTGGCGCAGTGGACCGGCAAACTGACACTGCAGGAGCTGGATGCAACGCACTGGGCACCGGTGACTGAACCGGAAGCCGTCGCCCGATCCGTAAGGGAATTTGTCAGCGCCCACCACCGATACTGATGACTTCGCCATAACGCAAAAAGGCCGCTGTTACACAGCGGCCTTTTTAGAGAGATCAAACCGGCTTGCGGTCAGCGGGTACCGTAAACCACCATGGTTTTTCCCTTGACCCGCACCAGCCCCTGGTCTTCCAGAGTCTTCAGCACACGGCCAACCATTTCCCGGGAGCAGCCAACGATGCGACCGATTTCCTGACGGGTAATCTTGATCTGCATGCCGTCCGGATGAGTCATTGCGTCTGGCTCTTTGCACAAGTCCAGCAAGGTACGGGCAACCCGACCAGTGACATCAAGGAAGGCGAGATCGCCCACCTTGCGGGTGGTCTGGCGCAAACGCGACGCCATTTGTTCACCAATAAAATACAGCACCCGGGGATCCTGTTGCGCAATTTCCCGGAATTTGGTGTAGCTGATCTCCGCCACTTCACACTCGGTCTTGGCTTTGACCCAGGCACTGCGGGAATCCATGTTATCAAACAGCCCCATTTCACCGAAAAAGTCGCCGGCGTTCAGGTAGGCCATGATCATCTCGCGGCCATCATCATCTTCAATAATAACGGTGACCGAACCCTTCACGATGTAGAAAAGGGAATCGCTTTTGTCACCGGCATAGATAATCGTACTCTTGGCGGGGTAGCGCCGACGGTGACACTGGGAGAGAAAGTAATCCAGATGTTTGGTTTTCTGCTCAACCGGCTTGATGATGGTAGCCATAATGCGAGATGTGCCTCCTGAGAGTCTGGCGATTCCTGATTTTTTTCTGTCCCGCATTTCCCTGCAGGTTTCATGCTTTTTATATATGTGGGCAACAACTTATAACAAGAAGGCCACAATTCGGCAACTCGAAAGCCGATACAAGTTGTATCCGGTCGCAATACGGCTTTGGTCGCAACGGCTCGGCTGCTGGCAACGCAAGACTATGCTAGCATCCGACCTCTTGACTCAAATCGCCCACCAACCTGTTACTGCCCAGGGAGAATCCAATGAAAGCAACCGTCGACTGGACCGGCAATGCCAGCTTCAAAGCTACCAGTGGCAGTGGCCACAGCGTGCAACTGGACGGTCCACCAGACCACGGCGGTGAAAACCTCGGGCCGCGCCCGATGGAGATGCTGCTGATGGGTGTGGGCGGTTGCTCCGCGTTTGATGTGATGAGCATTCTCAAGAAAAGCCGCCAAGAGGTGACTGCCTGCCACACCGAACTGGAGGCCGAGCGCGCCGACGCCGTACCGGCAGTGTTCACCAAAATTCATCTGCATTTCGTGGTGACCGGCCACAAGCTCAAAGACAAGCAGGTAGAACGGGCGGTCAGCCTGTCTGCAGAGAAATATTGCTCTGCCTCTATCATGCTCGGTAAAGCCGGCGTAGAGATCACCCACAGCCACGAAATCCGGGAAGCGGGGTAACGGTTCCGGCCCTCCCGCCCGCGCCGACCCCTGCCCGGCTTCACCGTAAGCAAAAATGTCATTGCAGATACTATTCAACGACACACACGGTATGCATAATACGCAACTTTCTCCGCCGGTCTGCGCAAATGGTGATCAATTTCCTCACCTGGTCAATAGTCGGTGGCGGCCTCGGCAGGGTGACTGACGTCACCCTGCTGTCATTCATCTCCACTATACGGAGGGGCTGAGCATGGAATCCAAACTCCAGCTGCACGGTTTCAATAACCTGACCAAATCCCTGAGCTTCAACATCTACGACATCTGTTACGCGCAGACCGAAGAACAACGCGAAGCCTATATCGATTACATCGACGAGATGTACAACGCCGAACGTCTGACCCAGATCCTGACCGATGTGGTCAAGATCATCGGTGCCAACATTCTGAACATCGCCCGCCAGGACTACGAGCCTCACGGTGCCTCCGTCACCATGCTGATTGCCGAACATGAGATGACCGACGGCGAAGCCGATAACGAGGAATCGCCGGGCCCGCTGCCCGACACCATCGTGGCACACCTGGACAAGAGCCATGTGACCGTTCACACCTACCCGGAAAGCCATCCCCACGATGGCGTGAGCACCTTCCGGGCTGACATCGATGTATCTACCTGCGGCCTGATTTCGCCATTGAAGGTCCTGAACTACCTGATCCACAGTTTTGATTCGGATGTGGTCACGGTCGATTACCGAGTGCGCGGCTTCACCCGCGATGTCGACGGCACCAAGCACTACATTGACCACGACATCAACTCGATTCAGAACTACCTGACCGAAGATACCCAGAACGCCTATCAGATGATCGACGTGAACGTGTATCAGGAAAACATGTTCCATACCAAGATGATGTTGAAAAACTTCAACCTGGACAACTACGTGTTTGGTGTGAACGCCGGCGACCTGGACCCGGCCGAAGCCCAGTCCATTGAAGACCGGCTACGCCGGGAGATGCTGGAAATCTTCTATTCCCGCAACGTGGAATAAGCGTCTGAAACGGCGGCCGAAACCGGCCGCCGCTGCTTCTTCAATTTTTTTGATGTGCCCCGCCAGAATTCTGCGTTTTCATCCTCGGCTTGCGCCCGCTTTAATAGTGGCATAGCAACCTGAAGGAGGACGATATGACGCTCCGCGCCCTGAAACAGATCATACCCGCACTGGACACCTCAGACGGTGCCGGTGTTCGCATCAAACGTTCGATTGGCCAACGCCAGACCGTTCGCATGGACCCGTTCCTGATGCTCGACGAGTTCGGCTCTGAACAGCCCCAGGATTACATTGCCGGCTTTCCCAGCCACCCACACCGGGGCTTCGAAACAGTCACCTACATGATCGAAGGCCACATGCTGCACGAAGACCACCTGGGCAACCAGGGGAACCTGCGCAATGGCGGTGTGCAGTGGATGACAGCGGGTCGAGGTATTGTGCACTCTGAGATGCCGCAACAGGAGTCCGGCGTGATGCGCGGCTTTCAGCTCTGGCTGAACCTGCCGGCCGCTGAAAAGATGAAGCCAGCCGGCTATCGGGACATTCAGCCAGAGGACATTCCGGTGTTCACCCACGCCGGCGCAACGGTGAAACTGATTGCGGGAACCTTGACCGTCAGCGGAACCGAAGTCACCGGCGCCGTTACCCGCAGCAGTACTCAGCCAATTTACGCCGACATTCACGTGGAGCCGAATGCGCAAGTGTCCCTGCCCGTCCCGGAAGCCTTGAATGCCATGCTCTATCTGTACGAGGGCAACACCAACCTGGTCACCGGCGATGAGCGCACCGCGTTGAGCCTGTCCGCCGCCAACGTGCTGGCAGACGGCGACGAGATAATGCTGGAAGGAGGCGACGCTGGCGCCAGACTGTTGCTGATCGCGGGGCGGCCGATTGGCGAGCCGGTGGTTCAGTACGGTCCGTTCGTGATGAACACCCGTGAGGAAATCGAGCAGGCACTGCGCGACTATCAGTCTGGTCGCCTGACTGCCTGACCCCTAGGCAAACGTTTTGCCCGCCATCAGTTTCTGCACCATGGGCCTGATAATCAGGTCCATGGCCAGTGCCATTTTGGGCCCCGGAATGACCAGCGTGTCGTGGCGAGACAGGCTGCTCTGGGGGATCACCTGCAGCAACCAGCCAAGATCCACATCGGTGGCATCGCGGAAATGAATCACCACCATGCTTTCGTCTTCTGTGGGCACATCCCGGGCAATAAAAGGATTGGAGGTATCCACCAGGGGGATGCGCTGAAAGTTGATGTGAGTATGGGAGAACTGGGGCACGATATCGTGCACATAGTCCTCCATCCGGTTAATGATGGTCTGAACCACCGCTTCCTGACTGTAGCCCCGTTGATTGGTGTCCCGGTGAATTTTCTGGATCCACTCAAGATTTACAATGGGCACCACGCCGATCAGCAAATCAACATACTGGGCAATGTTGATGTTCTCGCTGACCACTCCGCCGTGCAGGCCCTCATAAAACAGCAGGTCGGTGTCTGACGGCAACGGCCCCCAGGGCGTGAAGGTGCCCGGCTTGTGACCGGCTCCAACCAGCGACCGGTCTTCATCGTGAACATACTCCCGGTAGCGTCCGTTGCCGGTATGTCCATAGTCATAAAACAGCGCTTCGAGCCGATCAATATGATTGGCGGCCAGGGCAAAATGGTTGCGCTCCCCGAACTGACCCTTGGCTGCCAGCCGCGCCATTTGTTCACGGGTATAACGATGAAAACTGTCGCCGGCCACCATCGCAGCGCGGATATCTTCCCCCGCAAACAACCTTCTGAAAATCTGACCGGTGGTGGTGGTACCCGCGCCGGAAGAACCGGTAACGGCAATGATCGGATGGCGTTTGGACATAACAGACGGGTTCCCGAATCAGGTGAGGCTGGTCAGTAATCTGGGCTTTTCAACCACAAAGCCCTGAGCATAATCCACACCCAGCTGCCTCAGCATATCCAGAACCTCGCGGGATTCAACCTGTGAGGCAATCACTTCCCGACTCATGTAGTGCGCCATATCAACCATGGACTTGACCATGGCCTTGTCGGTCTGGCTCGACATCAACTGCGCGGTAAAAGCGCTGTCGATCTTGATCAGATCCACGGGCAATGAACGCATGAACTGGAACGAATTCGGTCCACTGCCGAAGTTGCCCAGGCAGAACCGGCAACCCAGCTCTTTCATCTCTAGCATGAAATCCGCGACCGCCTGCACATCGGCAATGGCGGAGGCTTCCGTCAGCTCAAACCACAAACGCTCGATGGGGGCGTCTTTTTCACTGAGTTTTTCGTAAATGAACTCCAGTAAGGTCTGGTCGTTCAGGGAATGCCCGGACAGGTTAATACAGACTCCGCCCACCGGATGCGGGTCGGAACCGCGATCCCGGAGCCAGTCCAGCATGTGGCCGACCACCCATCGGTCAACGGCCTGCATCCGGTCATAGCGCTCTGCCATCCGCACAAAATCGCGGCCGGTAATCAACTGGCCGCTGTCATCATACATGCTGATCAAGATTTCATACTGAGCCGCCATCTTGGCTTCGGCGTGGAGCGGAATGATCTTCTGGCACCGCAGCAGCATGCGTTCTTCATCCGGATCGGACAGGCTGGCCACGCGGGCGGCGATCTGTTCCTGCCGGGCCTGATCGTCAACACCCAGAGCGTACTCAGACAATTTTCCGGGTCCGTTCTTGCGGGCGGCTGACAGGGCCTGCTCCGAACTTCTCAGCCAGCGTTCCGCGCTCACCAGGGCCGGCAACTCCGGTGCCAGGCCAGCGTTAGCGGACAGCTGATAAGAGCGACCGCCAAACGAAAACTCTGCAGACTCGATAGCCCCAATGACCGCTTCGGCAACCTCGGCGCCCTGCTCTGCGGCCACCAGCATGGCAAACTCGTTACCGCCCAGGCGTGCCACCGGCATACCGTCACCGACATGCTGGCAGATGAGTTCAGCCACCTGTCTGAGCGCCTCATCACCGGCTTGAGAACCGGCGGTATCGTTAAGCAAACGAAAGCCCCGAAGATCAAGGTGCAGGAGCGCCCGGGTGTCTTCTCGCCGCGCCAGCTGCTGCTCCAGCATCCGCTCGAACTCCCGTCGGTTCAGCAACTTGGTCAGCTCGTCATGAGTCGACGCCCAGGACAACTGGTCGTATACGTTGCGCACCATCCGATCGATGCTTTCATCCACCAGCGGACGCTCATACTGGCTGTCTGGCACAATGATGCCTTTGCGCATCTGGCGGGCCAGAGACTCAAGGTCAAGCTCCACCACCCGCATACCCTGATGGTTCACAAAAACAAAACGGCTGAAGCCCCGGGCCACCCACACTAACCGTATAAACTGGGGCGCGTCGGGGCGGGTCTGGTCCCGCAGCCAGTCACCGGTCCGCAGCTGTTGGGCACGGCTGACCCAGCGCTGCAGGCTGCGTTGCTCCCGCTCATTGAGCGTCTGCTTGTCGGCCTTTGCCGGTTTGGCCGCCGGAATTTCAACCATTTCGGAGCTTTTGTCGGGCCTGCGGATGAGGAATTGCTTCAGTTCATCCCGAATCTGAGATGACGGCATGTGGTTGCTCGAAATTGACGCCAGCCCATCCTGGATCAGTCTCAGCAATTCCGGCAAGTTAACACTGCTGTTGGGATCATCGGCAAACGCCAGCAACGAGTCGATCACCGTCAGATAATCCTGCCACAACTGACTGTCCGCGCCCTGACGAATCCAGGTCAGTGACAACAGATCCCGCCAGCCACCTTCGAGCAAGCTCACCAGGGCCCTGGGCACCTTGCGGCCGGCGATTTTCTGGTCCACCGCCTCAGCCACAGCCGCCTTCGATTCGGCCACTTTCTGAGCACCCTCAGCAGCCGCGGTCACCCGCTCAACATTTCTTCGGTAAACCAGGTTTTGCCGGTCAATCAGGGTGTCCAGTTCCCCCAGGGTTTGCTCAAACACCCCGGTGTCCTGCTCAAATTCAGTGGCGATGCGCTGGATCAGCTCGTCCACCCGGCGCTGAACTACCGGATTCAGGCGGCCACCCTTGACGCCAAGCTGAGCCAGGCGATTCATCACACCCCGTACCGGGCTTTCCTGGTCCTCAAAAAATGCCGGGTCCCGCATCACTACCTTCAACACCGGCACTTCCAGCTGGCGCATGCGGGCCTGGGCATAGTCACTGAGCTTCGGGCTTTCCACTACGCTGGTGAAGAAACGGTCAACAACGTCCAGGGTTTCCTGCTGATCATCATTCAGGCGGGCTTCACCCATGTCTTTGACTTTTTTGACCACCCGTTCTCGCAAGGGCATGGCGGGCTCATCCGGGCCTGCTGCCTTTAGCTGAAGCTCCTGCAGTTCACGGTGCAACTCCCCCTGCGACAGCGGCCGGGCATTCGGAGCAAAAGCCTGCTCGGGGCGCTCACCCGACTGCAATCGACTCGATTGCAATGTGTTCAGCAGATTGCGCACGGTCGAAAATGCCGTCTGCGCAGCCCGGGCGTAACCGCGGAACTCGCCGGATACGCGGTTTTTTATACTGCGCACTGACGATTCGGTGCTGGCGGGCTCTGGAGCAGCACGGCTCGCCGCAGGGGGGGGCCGCTTAGAGGGATCAGCGGATTGGGTTTTGGGGGGCTCCGGCACATCACGCTTCGCTTGCGTGTGATCGCTCAGATACTTGGACAGATCGAGATCAGGCAGCACACCGTGACGGATAAGAATGTTGTTGAGCTCATGATACAACGGTGCCAATTCTTTCAGCACCGCTTGCTCAAACGTCTTCAAACAGACTTTTTCGACTTCCCGGGTGGCCTTGAGTTGCATCAGGGCAAGATGGAAAGCTTCGCACACCAGCGCCGGGCCAAGCGGATTCTGGTGACCGGTACGGTTGGCAATATTCAGGTTGTCCAGGCGCAATTTGAGCTGCAACAGATCACCCCGATACAAGGTATCGGCACGGGTCACCATCACCCGTATCGTCAACCAGTCTTCAAACTCGTTCTTGTCGACCACAGACAACTCGGCACCCGGAACGCCTTTCTGTGCCGGCTTCAGGGGCGATTCGAGGTAACGGGCCATGTGATGCCAAAGCACCCGCTGGCGAGCCTGCAGCTGACCGGCAGCATCCATGTATTCATTGGCCAACTGATCGTTCGGTGCTTTCTGTGCGGCTTTTCGCAGCGCATCGGCGGTCTGCACGAAACAGGCGTCCATCAGGGGCTCGATAAATCGAGTCACCGTCTTGGCACACTGGTGCAACACAAACTGAACCCGTTCGCTGGGCGCTCTCAAGGATGAGCGAGACTGGTCGCCGGAACTGCCGCACAGTTGCAGCATCGCATTCACCGCTTCCGGATTGGAACGGGTAAAGTTAACACCCATGGCGCCGTCAATTCGACGCACAGTCCTTACATGCAGCTCATGCCGGCGCTGGCCATCGATACCCCTAAAGCGTACTACCAGCTCGGGCGGCTGATGTTGTGCGAATGCCCGGTCAAGCTTGCGGGAAGTTTGCCCGGAATAGCGAATGAACAAACCTTCCCCACAAAAGTCCGCAATCTGGCAGGGCAAGGCATTGCCTTGTCCATCCTCGATCTGCGCGGCGAGTTTAATGGGTTGTCGGATACTGGTACGGCGATCTTTCGGATCCATGAACTACCTGATCAATTTATAAGCCGTCTTGGCCGCCAAGTCAGAGCGCATTGGCGAACATCCCTGATTCGGTGGCTATGGCCACCTGCTATGATATGCATGAAAGCTGATTTGCGCCCGGCTAACAAGGCGCGGGGGCTGCCAGGCAAACACCCGGTCGGAACACCGGTAACACTCATAATCATAATAGTCTGTTTCATGAGACAGCTTAGTCAGATCTATCTTGTTTTGCTACTGTTAGCAGGGCTCCAAGGGTGTACGACCATTGGCTACTACGGCCAGGCCGTGGGCGGCCATTTGTCACTGATGATGCGTGGCCAACCGGTCCAATCCGTCTTGACTGACCCACAAATCAGCCCGGAGCTTCAGCGCCAGCTGGAGGTGGCCCAGTCTGCCCGCAATTTTGCCCAAGACACCCTGCAATTGCCGGTCGGTGGGGCATTTACCGACTATGTCGAGCTGAATCACCCCTGGGTGGTGGTCAACCTGGTGGCGGTTCCCGAATTATCCCTTGAGCCCCACCAATGGTGCTACCCGATCATCGGCTGCCAAGCCTATCGAGGCTACTTCAACCTTGAGTGGGCACGCAAGGAACAAGCCCGGTTTGACGAGCAGGGTTTCGACACCTTCATCGGTGCCGTCACCGCCTATTCTACCCTGGGCTGGTTTGACGACCCATTGCACACCGGGTTTACCAATCTACCGGAAGACCGGATGGTCGCTCTGATCTTTCATGAGCTGGCGCATCGGGCGGTCTACATCAAGGAAGACACCGCCTTCAATGAAAGCTTTGCCACCGCGGTGGAGCTGGAGGGCCTTAAACGCTGGCTGGAGCGCGAACACTCGCACTCCGGCTTTGAACGGGCTTTGCTCAGGCTGGACCACCGTAACAATACGCTGAAGCTGGTCAATCAGGCCAGCCAGCAATTACAGGCGCTGTTCGAGCAACAGGAGCTACTGGGTGTTGACGCTTTAAGGCAGCAGAAAACTTCGATTCTAGAGGAGCTGGCCCAACACTATGCACTACTCTCCGAGGAATATCCTGAGCCGGGCCCCTTCGGTGTGCCCCCGGTGCAGCTCAACAACGCCAATGTCGCCCTGTTCCAGCAGTACAATCGGTACGTACCTGCGTTCCGGCAACTGTTGAGGGATAACGGCGAGGACTTTGGGGAGTTTTACCGAGCAGTAGAAGCACTGTCGCGCCAGAACGCCACAGAGCGGGAGCAAGCGCTCACTGCTCTGTCAGAGCGGTTTGTAGAACACCTTTGAATTGCGCTGGGTGTTGTATGACGCCAGTTTGGGACCTGGCAGATCCTGCACCGCGGTCGGCAAAAAGCCACGTTCCCGGAACCAGTGTTCAGTCTGGGTGGTGAGCACAAACAGCTTGCGAATGCCTTGGGCCCGGGCCAGCTTTTCAACCATGGCCAGAATATCGTCACCTCGGCCAGCCCGCCGGTATGACGGATCAACTGCAAAGCAGGACAACTCGCCGGTGCCTTCGTCCGGATAATGGTAAAGCGCGGCGCAGCCAACAATGGTGCCATCACGCTCGGCCACTACAAAACGGTCAACCTCCGTCTCCAGCATTTCCCGGGAGCGACGCACCAAGATACCTTGCTCTTCCAGGGGCTGGATCAACTCCAGTATGCCGCCAATGTCTTCCACCCGGGCCTGACGAATCTGCTCGTAATTGTCGCCGCTGACCAGAGTTCCTGAGCCGTCCCGAGTGAACATCTCCTCGAGCAGTGCGCCGTCTTCGGCGTAACTGATGATGTGAGCCCGGCGCACGCCTTTAATGCAGGCATCGCACGCTGCCTTCAGCAGAGCAGCATCGTGGCCGGTCACCGCATTGTCGTTCAGGCGCTCGGACGCCTGCCGGGCAGAGAGTTCACGGATCAGTGAGCCGTCTTCTTCGAGCAGGCCTTCATCGTCAATGAACACGATCAGTTTTTCGGCCTGCAAGGCGGCCGCCACCTGACTGCCAACGTCCTCGTAGGAGAGGTTGAAAGCGTCACCCGTGGGCGAATAGCCCAGTGGTGGCAGCAGTACGATATGGCCCAATTCAAGCAACTGTTCGATGCCCCGGGTGTCGACCCGACGGACTTTACCGGTGTAGCCGAAATCCACACCATCAAGCACACCAACCGGCTTGGCGGTGACGTAGTTGCCACTAGTGACCCGGATCCTGGCGTTGTGCATGGGGGAATTAACCAGACCCATAGACAGCTGGCTTTCCAGGTAAGCTCGCAAGCCCCCGATGGCTTCCATGACCAAAGGCAAGTGGTCATCTGGAGTGATCCGCAGGCCACGGGCGAAGGTGGATTCCAGACCGGCGTCATCCAGGCGCGACTGGATCTGCGGGCGACCGCCGAAGGCCACCACCAAACGCACACCCAGACTGCTGAGCAGAGCGATGTCGTGAATGATATTGATGAAATTGCGATGCTCGATAGCATCGCCAGGCATGGTCAGAACAACGGTTCGGCCGCGATGAGCGTTGATGTACGGAGATGAATGGCGGAATCCGTGCAGCCAGTCGTTCGATTTCAAACCTTGCTCCCCTTCCTTCACAGACAAAATTGTTTGATCAGCCCGCGCAAGATATCCACGGTCGGTTGTAATTGCGACATCTCGATAAACTCATCCGGCTGGTGAGCCTGGTCGATGGACCCCGGGCCCATTACCAGGGTTTCCAGACCCAGCTTCTGCAACCAGGGTGCTTCGGTGGCGAAGGCAACCGCATGGGCGGTGTGGCCGGTGAGTTTCTCACAGGCCTTGACCAGAGCCGCATCGGCCGGGGTTTCAAACGGCGGTACGCCATCAAACAGGGGCTCAAAGGTCAGGTTCAGCTGCCGGCGTTCGGCCAGCGGCTGAATCCGGGTCAGAATGCTCTGACGCAGTGTGTCCATGTTCATACCCGGCAACGGGCGCAGATCAAAGTGCAGTTCGCACTGGGCACAGATCCGGTTGGGGTTGTCGCCACCGTGGATGCAGCCGAGGTTCAGGGTGGGCACTTGTACCTTGAAGTTGGGGTTCTGGTACTTGTCTTGCCATTCGCCGCGCAACTTCAGCAATTCGCCCATGGCTTCGTGCATGCCTTCAAGTGCGTTGCGGCCGAGATCCGGGTTGGAAGAGTGGCCAGATTGGCCATCAAACCGGAGCCGCTCCATCATGATGCCTTTGTGCATCCGCACCGGCCGCAGACTGGTGGGTTCTCCGATCACCGCGTAGCGGGCTTTCGGTTTGCCGGCTTCAGCCAGTGCACGGGCACCGTTCATCGAGCTTTCTTCGTCGGCGGTGGCCAGGATAATCAAGGGCTGCTGCAAAGGCTGATCAACAAAGGCTTTGGCGGCTTCAATCGCCAGCGGGAAAAAGCCTTTCATGTCGCAGGTACCCAGACCGTACCAGCGGTTGTCTTTTTCGGTCAGGGTAAAAGGATCGCTCTGCCAGCGTTTGTCGTCGAACGGCACGGTGTCGGTATGGCCAGACAGCACCAGGCCGCCGGAGCCGCTGCCGAGAGTAGCAATCAGATTGTATTTACCAGGCATGCCCGGCACTTCCAGGATATCGACTGCGAAACCCATCGGCTCCAGCCATTCCGCCAGGGTACGAACCACCGCTTCGTTGCTGTGATCCCAGTCCGGCGACGCGCTGCTGATAGACGGCAGCGAGATCAGCCGAGTCAGCATCTCGCGGATACCCGGTACCGAGTTTGCGTTGTCAGTGCCTTGCACCATGTCAGCCTCCCGGCCATTGACGTCAGTCTGACCGGCCCCGCCGCCAGACTTCAAATTGCCTGATCGCCCGGATCAGTATCGGATAAGCCACTTCGCCACCGGCCACGGTGCGCGACACTTCCAGCTCGCGCTCCCCGACACTGACCAGGCGACCTTCCACCTGGTTTTCGTTAGACAGTGTCACCCGAACCTGGCGCCCGATCCATTGCTGAGCGCTGTCCAGCTCCTGCGCATACCACTGCGCAACACCCGGCTGCTCCCGGGGCACCACCGGCTCCAGAGCTTCCAGCGGAAGCTGCGGCGCCGGCGCCTCTACCTCTGTGAGGTAGATGTCGGGCACGCCGGCACCGTTATAAAAGACCGACTGGGCAGTTGTGGCCTCGCCCTCTGATCTAACGGGAATACCCAGGATTTCAGAGCGGGGCTGAATAGCAACAATCAGCTCGCCACCCTCAGTCAGCCATTGGCGATACAAGGCCAGCATCTGATCGCTGGCCTGATAACCGCGGGCTTGCAGGCCAGCCTCCAATGCAGCCACGGCGTTACCCGCCCATTCCTGTACTTCCAGCCCGGTTTCTCTGGCGCAATAGGCCGAGAGACGTCGCATCAGACCCGCGTCGCGAAAAGTCACACTCATCGGTTGGGCACTGCTCGACAAGGTCGCCTCCCATCCGGAGAGGGCGATCCGGGCACCGGGCCAGTCCAGTTCCAGACTGCCCGTGGTGGCGGTGTTCAGCTCGGCCCGGATACCCTCCGCCCGTTGTTCCAGTCGCAGATCACCCTCAATCGCCGAAATGCCCATGCGCATGAGGTCACCGCTACCGATTTGCTGGCGTGGATCGGGCGCACAGGCCAGAGCAACCAGCGGTGTCAGCCCGGAGTCAACCTCGGCACCGGCCGTCACCCAATTACGAAACATGGTTGGTTCCAGCACCATACTGGCTTGCTCAATAACCAACTGCCAGGATGCGGGCAAAGGGGCCGGAGTTGCCAGTGTCGCCAACAAGGCCTGAGGCGAGCCGGCATCAAACTCAAGCACACCCAGCTCCAGAGGCTGGGTTAACCGGAAGTTTTGCCACCGGGACTGTTTCAGAATCACCCGACCATCCAGAGAAGATCCGATGCTACCGCGCTCCAGAACGCCGTAGTCCGAAAGTTCGGCGCGGGCCTCTGACATGCGTTGATCGGTCAGCCACCAGACGCCTGCCTTGAAGCCGGCGAACGCCAAAATTCCCACAATGATCAGAAATGACAACAGGCGTTTCATCCGGTTGCTCCGGCTCAGGTGAATCAGTTACGGGAAATCAGGGTACCGACACCCTCGTCGGTAAAGATTTCCAGCAAGCAGGCATGGGCAACACGGCCATCAATGATGTGTGACGTGCGCACACCGTTTTCCACCGCGCTCAGAGCGCATCGAATCTTGGGCAACATGCCGCCATGGATAGTGCCGTCCTCAATCAGATCGTTGACCTGCTGCGCCGTAAGGCCAGTCAAAACCTTGCCCTCTTTACTCTTGAGGCCTGAGACGTTGGTCAGCAGCATCAGCTTTTCAGCCTTCATGGCTTCCGCCACTTTGCCCGCGACCAGGTCGGCGTTGATGTTATACGACGCGCCATCCGGGCCGACGCCAATCGGGGCAATTACCGGGATCACATTGCTGCGGGTGAGCATGTCGATGACTTCAACATTCACGCTGGCGACTTCACCCACGTGGCCGATGTCGATGATTTCTGGCCGCTCCAGTTCCGGCGACCGATCGACCACCTCCAGTTTGCGGGCGCGAATCAGATTGGCATCTTTACCAGTCAGCCCGACGGCGGTGCCGCCCTGAGCATTGATCAGAGACACGATCTGCTTGTTAACCTGGCCGCCAAGCACCATCTCCACCACGTCCATGGTTGCCGAATCGGTCACCCGCATGCCATTGACGAAGCGGGACTGAATGTTAAGCCGCTCCAGCAGCTCACCAATCTGGGGTCCGCCGCCATGCACCACGATCGGATTGATGCCCACCAGCTTCATCAACACCACGTCCCGGGCGAAGCTGCTCTTGAGCTCTTCGTTTTCCATGGCATTGCCGCCGTATTTGATCACGACCGTCTTGCCAGTAAACCGTTGAATATAGGGCAGGCCCCGGCTCAGTACCGAGGCCACCTGCATTGCTGTTTCACGATCCAGCGCCATGGTGATGTGTCATTCCTTGCTGTCAGAAAATAAGTAGGTTCAGAAATCCGCAACCAGATCCGGTGCGGCCTTCTGCAGTTGTTCACGGAATATTGTCTTGATCCGTTCCAGCGCGTCGTCGGTTTCAGCCTCAAAACGGAGTACCAGAACCGGCGTGGTGTTGGAAGCCCGGCACAGGCCCCAGCCATCGGCGTAATCCACCCGGATACCGTCGATGGAGCTGATGTTGCCGTCGCCAAACTCGCCCACCTGCCCCAGACGTTCAATGATCGCGAACTTCTCGCTCTCCGTCACCTCGACGTTCAGCTCAGGGGTACTGATGTCCTCAGGGAAGTCAGCAAAGACATCCTCGCTGTGGCGGTCTTCGATGCCGAGGATTTCAAGCAAGCGGGCCGCCGAGTACAGACCGTCATCAAACCCGTACCAGCGCTCACCGAAGAAGATGTGACCGCTCATCTCGCCCGCCAGCAAGGCACCGCTTTCCTTAATTTTTGCTTTCATCAAGGAGTGGCCGGTTTTCCACATGATCGGGCGACCGCCAGCCTCCGAGATCACGCCTGCCAGGCGGCGGCTGCATTTGACGTCGTACAGCACATCCGCACCCGGGTTGCGGGAGACAACATCGCGGGCAAACAGCATCAGCAACCGATCGGGCCAGATAATCTTGCCGGTATTGGTAACAACGCCCACGCGATCACCGTCGCCATCAAACGCGAGTCCGATATCAGCCCCGGTTTCCTTAACCTTGGCGATCAGATCCTGCAGATTGGCAGGCTTACCCGGGTCCGGGTGATGATTCGGGAAGTCCCCGTCTACCTCACAGTACAACGGCGTCACTTCGCAGCCCAGCTCTTCGATCAGCATCGGGCCGAGTTCGCCCGCGATACCGTTGCCGGCATCAACCACGACTTTGAGCGGCGCTGCCACCGCAATATCACCCACAATCCGGTCCAGATAGGCCCGGCGCACATCTTCTCTGGACTGAGCGCCCTGACCCGACGTGAAGTCGGCGGTCTGGATGCGCTGATACAACTTCTGGATTGCCTCGTCCGACAGGGTTTCTCCGGCCAGCATAATCTTCAGGCCGTTGTAGTTGGCCGGATTGTGACTACCGGTGACCATCACCCCAGATCCAGTCTGCAAATGGTGGGTAGCAAAATACAGCACCGGCGTGGGTATCGCGCCCACATGAATGACGTTACAGCCCGTCGCCATGATGCCTCGGGCCAACGCGTCAGCCAGTTCCGGACTGGAATGACGGCCGTCGTACCCGATGCAGATCGAGGTGACACCGCGATTGGCTGCTTCCGAGCCGACCGCACGACCAATCACCTCAACCACCTCAGCAGACAGGCTTTCACCGACAATGCCCCGGATGTCATAGGCCCGGAAGATCTCCGATGCGACATCAACCGAGGGCAACATCATCTCTTCAACTTTCGGGATGTCTTTATCAAACAGGGAATCTTCGGAACCCCCAAAACCCAGCACATCCTCATCACCATCCAGCATGTCGATATCCGGCATGTCCTTGTCCTGGAACAGCGGTTCTTCTGCGGTGGCTGAAGGCTTCTTGCCAGCGGCCGAGCCGGGCTTGGGTTTGGCGTTTTCAACGGATTTGGCAACACGCTTTTCGACCATCTGCGCCAGCCGATAAAGCACTTCACCGGTGGAGGCCACCATATCCCAGCGGAAAGTCGGCAGCTTGACCCGCTCGCCGCCAAACACCTTGTGGGACCACTGGATCAGGGCCGTAATGTCCTGACGGATAGTGCGCTGGGCTCCGCTGAGCAGCATCCAGATGACAATGGCCGCAACCAGCACAGGCACGCCGATCATCAGAGCCAGAACCACCGGGCTGATCAAAGATGCCGGAGCCGATGCCGGCTGATAAACCACCGACCAATCCGGATTCAATAGCGTTCTGGCCTCCGCCGGGCCGGCCCCGTTACCGGCACTGGCAACCGTGCGGGACGCCCCAGAAACCGCCTGCAGCAGCGACAACTGACCACCCATCTGCCGATTGGCCACCGACAGCTGTGGTTGCAGACTTGCGGCATCGTAGACCGCCAGAACACTGCCTACCACTGCATTACTGTTCGGATGGCGTACCGGCGCAGCAAACTGGAAATACCACTGATTGTCTCTAGGGAACGCATCCGGCAACAAGGACTGGCCATTCTCAGCCCGTCGCGCCAGTTCCAGACCGGCAAAACCCAGCAGGGTATCGCTGTTGCCAGTACGGGGGATGTTCCGGTAACGGAACACAAAGACGGCCTGCGTACCGGGCAAGGCAGCCTGCAGCTGACTTTCCAGTGCTGCAAGGTCACCCTGACTGGAAATCTGATCGGCCACATAACGCTGGTTGGCCAGAGCTCGCACCTGCTCCTGCTGGGCGCTGAAATACTGGTTCAACCGTTTCTGGGCACCGTCAGCCTCCACCACACGGGCTTGCTGATAACTGCGCTGAGCGGCTGGCTCCGCCACCAGAAAATGCAGCAACAGGACCGCCGCCACGCCCGCCAGGATGACAACCAACGCCTGATTCAAAGCCACTGAGTTGAGGCGCTTAAGGCCAGAACCCGAGGGTTCGGCCGTTCGCTTGTCCTTTTCACCGGGTTTCTTATCGGATTTTTTTTCAGGTTTCTGCACGGGCTGCTCGTCTACCGCCGATTCCTGAGCTTTCTTCTTGCCGAATTTCATAGTGCTTCCCGCAGTTATTTTTAAATCCCGGACCATCGGTTATGCGCAAAGTATAGACGCCGGTCTATCGAAACGCTGCCACCCGGTCACTGACTCCCGGTGGAGCCGAAGCCGCCCTCGCCCCGTGCACTGGTATCAAACTCTGACACCACCTCAAATTCGGCCTGCACCACGGGCACCAGCACCAACTGGGCAATGCGCTCACCAACCTCGATCGTGAATGACGTCTGGCCCCGATTCCAGCAAGACACCATCAACTCGCCCTGGTAGTCGGAGTCGATCAACCCCACCAGATTACCGAGCACAATCCCGTGTTTGTGGCCCAGGCCGCTGCGCGGAAGAATCATCGCCGCCAGCGACGGATCCGCAATGTGGGCAGACAGCCCAGTGGGAATCAGATGCGTCTCACCGGGTGCGATGGTCAGCGCCTGCTTCAGTCCCGCCCGCAGGTCCAGGCCTGCTGAGCCCTCAGTTGCGTATTCCGGGAACGGAATCACACCACCGATGCGATCATCCAGAATTCTTACCTGCAGTTTTTTCCGATTCATCAGTTCCCGACCTTCTTTGTATGTTCGGCAATCAACGCCACCAACGTCGCCGCAATGGCGTGTTTGCTGTCCGGGCCTATGGCCTTCTGTCCTTCAGGCCAGAACACGGTGACGGCATTGTCGTCACTGTTAAAGCCAAGCCCCGGCGCGGAGACATCGTTGGCAACAATCATGTTGAGTTTTTTGCGTTGCAGTTTATCGGTGGCATAGCGCGCCACGTCTGTCGTCTCAGCCGCAAAGCCTACGGTAAACGGCGCATCTGGCCGGGCCGCGATTGTGGCCAGAGTGTCCGGATTGCGTACCAGCGCCAGCGACATGGCATCGCTGGTTTTCTTGATCTTGTCACCGGCACAGGACTCCGGCCGATAATCCGCCACCGCAGCCGTGGCGATAAAAACATCGCACCCCTCACCGACCGCGCGCTCCGACTCCCGCAGCATGTCTTCCGCAGTAACCACCGGGCGCACATCAACGCCTTTGGGTGCCGTCAGGTTAACGGGACCGCTGATGATGGTCACCCTGGCCCCGGCCTGGGCCGCTGCGCCGGCAATGGCATAGCCCATTTTCCCGGAGCTGTGATTGGAGATGTAACGGACAGGGTCAATCGGCTCACGGGTAGGGCCTGCGGTAATCACCAACCGCTGGCCAGCGAGAAGGCCTGCCGTTTTCTCACCGAACGCTTGCTGCACACACTCTGCAAGCGAGGCCGCTTCGAGCATTCGACCCGGACCGGTATCACCGCACGCCTGTTCACCCTGATCAGGCCCCCAGATGGCAATCTGTGGATCTTCGGCCAGCAAGGCCATGGTTCGCTGGGTCCGATGGTTTTTCCACATGGCCTGATTCATCGCCGGCGCCACCGCAATCGGTGCCTCAGTGGCACAACATACCGTGGTTAACAGGTCATCCGCCATGCCGTGAGCCAGACGGGCCAGAAAGTCGGCAGAGGCGGGAGCAACCAGCACCTGATCCGCCCACTTGGCCAGTTCGATGTGCCCCATGCCGGCTTCTGCTTCCGGATCCAGCAGCGACGTGCGCACCGGCTCTCCGCTCAGCGCCTGGAAGGTCAACGGCGTTACGAAGGCTTCTGCACCCCGAGTCATCACAACACGTACTTCATGCCCGGCTTTTTTAAGCAATCGCACCAGTTCGGCGCTTTTGTAGGCAGCAATGCCACCGGTGATTCCCAGCAGAATTCGTTTGGCAGCCATGGGGGCTCCGTAATCCCGTAAAATGAAAGAGTTATAAGATAGCACGCCCTTGCCCGACAGGCAGCCTGTAGCGCTATCCGTTCGTTTACTGAATGTTACTTTTTAGAGTAACCTTTGTAATTCTGAGAACCCGATGCAGGAAGCATCATTTATTGACCAGCACGCAAGGACGCAATCCATGAGCCAAACCGACTGGCCTGCCGATGAACGCCCCCGCGAGCGCCTGCTCGCCCATGGCCCCGAAGCCCTGTCCGATGCCGAGTTACTGGCCATTTTTCTGCGCACCGGCACCACCGGGATGCCAGTGATGGCGCTGGCCCGGCATTTGGTGACCGAATTTTCCGGCCTGCGCGGCCTGATGACGGCCTCTCGCAGGCAGTTTTGTGATGTAAAAGGACTAGGCACCGCCAAATACGCTCAGGTCCAGGCCGCCATGGAGATGGCTCGGCGCGTGATGGACGAACCCCTGCGCCAGGGCGACCCGCTGCGCTCCCCTGACGATACCAAACGCTTTCTGACCAGCCGGCTGGGCACCTACCCGCACGAGGTCTTCGCCGGACTGTTTCTGGATAATCGGCACCGGGTAATCCAATACCGAGAGCTGTTCAGGGGCACCATAGACGGTGCGGCCGTATACCCCCGGGAGGTGGTCAGGCAAGCCCTGGAGGATAACGCCGCTGCGGTTATTTTCGCCCATAACCACCCGTCCGGCGTTGCAGAACCGAGCCAGGCCGACATTTCCCTGACCCGCCGATTGAAAGAAGCGCTCGGATTAGTCGATATCAGGGTTCTTGACCATATGGTTATCGGCCACGGTGAGGTAATATCCCTCGCTGAACGAGGATTGATGTAGCCGTCCTGAAGGTAGCCCCGGTAAACTGGACAAAATCCCAACAATTTTTTGCGTTGGCCGGCCAGTTCTGGTATAAAAGCGTCCCTTTCTGGCGGCGTCTGGCGAGCAGCGCTCAGTTTATAGGCGTGAACCGGAAGCAGATATTGCTTCTGTGCAACCAGAGACGCATTAAATAACGAATTCGTATAGATAGACCATTGCTCAGGTCGGAGGCAAGTATGTCCAGAGTTTGTCAGGTTACCGGAAAGCGTCCGGTTACTGGTAACAACGTATCCCACGCGATGAATCACACTCGTCGTCGTTTTCTGCCGAATCTGCAGAGCCACCGTTTCTGGGTTGAAACCGAGAAGCGTTTCGTGAAGCTGCGCGTATCCACCAAGGGCATGCGCATCATCGACAAAAAAGGCATTGACGTCGTACTGGCCGATCTTCGCGCCCGTGGCGAGAAATTATAAGGAACCCTATCATGCGCGAGAAAATCAAGCTGGTATCTTCAGCAGGCACTGGTCACTTCTACACGACCAACAAGAACAAGCGTAACACTCCGGAAAAAATCGAGATCAAAAAGTACGATCCGGTTGTCCGCAAGCACGTTGCGTACAAGGAAGCCAAGATCAAGTAATTGATCCCGGCGCCATAAAAAAACCCGGCCAGCGAGCCGGGTTTTTTTATGGCTGAGAACCGGTCAATAAGTCTCCAGATAGCCTTTCGGTAACGCGATATCCATCGCAATGGGCAAATGATCCGACACCGGATAGCTGATCACCTCAGCCCGGCGAATCTCCAGGGAGGGGCTCACCAGTATATGGTCCAGCGCTTTTTCCGGGCGCCAGCTGGGGAAGCTGTGCGCGGTTTCGGGCAGCGCAATCAAGCCGCTTTCCTTTAACGGCGTTTGTGTCAGCAGCTGTTCGGCATGGGCATTCATATCGCCCATCAGCACCACATGACGGTAATCGGCTATCAGATCCCGGATAAAACCCAACTGCCGCTGCTGGGCCGATTTGTTGAGCGAAAGGTGCATCTGCACCAGGATCAGAGGGTCATCCTCGGCACCGTAGCGGGCAATGATGGCGCCCCGCCCCGGAATCAGCCCCGGCAATTTGTGCTCGGTCACGTCCAGCGGCCGGTAACGACTCAACAGGCCATTGCTGTGCTGGGCGATGTGGCCCATGTTCCGGTTCAACTGCTGATACCAGTAAGGAATGCCGGCCGCCTCGGCCAGATACTGCACCTGATTGATGTAACCGCTGCGCAGACTGCCACCGTCACATTCCTGCAAGGCCACCACGTCGTATTGGCGGAGCAAGGTGGCAATGCGGTCGAGGTTTTCGATGCGCCGGCGATTGGGCAGAAAGTGCTGCCAGCTTCGAGTCAGGTAGTGGTGGTAAGACGAGGTGTTGATGCCCACCTGGATATTGAAGGTAAGCAACCGGATGTGACGGTGAGCCTCAAACTCGGGCACATGCTCGCTGCCCGAGCTGGAGCCACGAGGACCTTCCGGTCCTCTGAGAATGCCATTGAGCTGGTTTCGGAACCGCTTATACATAATCGGGGATTCCCACGCTGAGCCAGAACGCGCCCCTCACAGAATCATGGCTGATTACTGCGACGCCGCGCGCTCCCGCTCGACCAGATGATCGACTACTTCCAGAACGGCTTCATGCCCGCCAGCCATGGAGGCACTGATCACGTACTTGCCATTTACCAGCATAGTCGGTGTACCGGTGATGCGCGCACCACGAATCTTTGATTGCGCCTGCTGCACCCGGGCACGAACCCCAAAGCTCCGGTAGTTGTTCAGAAACTCCTCAGCATCCACATCGTAGCCACTGACAAAGTCTGCCAGCGCTTCCGGGGTGTTCAGCGGGCGGCGCTCGCCGGCCAGGGCCGTGAACAGCGCGTCATGCACCTTGTCCAGCTCACCCATGGCCTCCAGCGCGTAAAACGCGTAAGCATGAGGTTCCCAGCTCTGACCCAGTGCTGCCGACAGCTTCACAAAATTCACGTCGTCCGGCGCCTGGTTAGCCCAGGACTCGACCAGCGGCTTGAAGGTATAGCAGTGGGGGCAGCCATACCAGAACACTTCAGCAACCTCGATACCCTCATCTGAGGCGGTACGAACCGGATTATCCAACGTCTGGTAGTGCTTGCCTTCCTGCCAGGACTGAGCCTGAGCAGTAACACCAAAAGCAAGGGTAAAAGCCAATACCACAACAGTGCCTAGCGTTCTTATCATCGGGAGTCTCCGAGTTCTGTGTTCTGAAGTAAGAAAGAGTATGACCCAGCAAGGTGCAAAAGTTCCACCGCTGGGCCAGGGGAATCGTTACGATAAGGTAAGCAGCAAAAACCCCGCATCAGCGGGGTTTTGTCTTCAGCAACTGCGAAACCGGACTGACTTAGTTCAGGCCGGAAACGTAGTTGGCCAATGCCTCAATTTCTGAATCGCTCAACTTGGAAGCGACATCTGCCATGATGGCCGCATTCGCACCGCCGGCACGCTCGCCGTCACGGTAAGCTTTCAGTTGCTCGGCAACATAATCAGCTGTCTGGCCACCAAGGGCCGGGTACCCTGCAGGCTCATTGCCGGCTCCATTGGGGCTGTGACAACCCGCACACGCTGCAACACCTGAGGCCATGTTACCACCCCGGTACAGCGCCTGACCCTGCTCGACCAGGTCCGGATCGGCCTGACCTACAACCATCTCTTGCTCGTTGTAGTAAGCAGCCAGATCCCAAAGGTCCTGATCAGACATGTTATCCAGCAGGCCGGTCATTTCCGCGATCGGACGATCTCCGGATTTAATGTCCACTAACTGCCGGTACAGATATTTCTCACCGATACCAGACAACTTGGGGTACACCGCCATAATCGGCTGCGCTCCACCTTGGCCATGACACGCCGCGCATACTGCCGCGTTCTGTTCACCTGCTGCTGGATCTCCTGCCCCGTGAGCCATTGCTGTTAGGCCAACTCCGAGAACAACTCCTGCGATCAGTCTTTTCATGCTCGCTCCGCTTCTCTCATCTTTGTATCTTGAAAGTATTCTTCGTGGTCCAGCCGGCAAGCGCTGAACGTTCAGGCTCAAAACCGGGGCTTACAGCGGCAACGCGCAGCGTCCCACTGGAAATTGGTGTAGCATTATACATTAATCGCCAACAACTGAAATCCAAAGGAACACCAACCGTCGTGGACTCTGACCTGACTCAAAAAAGCGTTTCCTTCAACAGTGCTCGATTTCTGATCAGCGCGTCCCGGCTGGACGAGTGTCCGCCCGACATCGGAGCCGAGATTGCCTTTGCCGGACGTTCCAATGCCGGCAAGTCCAGCGCTCTCAATACCATCACGGTCAACGGCAAACTGGCCCGGACCAGTAAAACGCCAGGGCGCACCCGGCTAATCAACTTTTTCACGCTGAACAAAGAAAACCTTCGCTTGGTCGACCTTCCCGGTTACGGCTACGCCAAAGTTTCACGCGACATGAAAGACGATTGGCAAAAGCACCTGGGCCATTACCTGAACGACCGCCGCTGCCTTCGCGGTCTTGTACTGGTCATGGACATTCGCCATCCACTCACGGATTTCGACCAAATGATGGTGGAATGGTGCGAACATAACAACCTGCCATTGATGATTCTTGCCACCAAGGCCGACAAACTGAAATTTGGCCAGGCTAAAACCGCCATGCTGGGTATTGCCAAAAAGCTGAAAGAGTTCCAGTGCGTGGAACATCTGATCATGTTTTCCGCCACCTCAAAACTGGGACTGGATGAGTGCCGGGCAGCCCTGACCAACTGGCTGGAACCCCCGGAAGAAGCCGCGCCCCTGTAAAACGAAAAAAACCGGTCTACCATCAGGCAGACCGGCGAAACGTCAGGGTTTGCGACGTACCTGAGAACTCACTCAGGAGACGCGGGAAATGTCCGGTTTCCCACGTCAGTTACTTGGAGTGCCCGGGTTCGTAAAAGTTCAATTTTTGAGTAAATTTTGATCAACCCTTTACGCCACGCCGCCCACTGCATTCAGCCGAACACCTGACTGCTCAGTCGTTTCGGGCAAGGTAGGGCGATACTTCTCGCGCAGCGCCAGTACCCGCTCCCGGTATTCCGGTGTCAGGTAGGGCAGTTCCAGTGTCAGAACCTGATAAATACCTTGTTTCAGCTCTGTCAGCGTTAGATTCGCCTGAGCATCAGCGGCATGCGCTGTTTTCAGAAAGGCCATCCAGTTGGTGATGACCAGCCAGACATTGAGCGACATGGCCGATCGCAACTCCGCGGGCTGTGGCGCGATGATGCCGCCCTCGGCCAACTTGCCGAAGATACGATCAATGGCCGCCAGGCACCGATTGGTAAACTCCCGGTAGTCCTGGCGCAGTCGGGGATCGCTGTCGAGCAGGTATTCCAGATCCCGGTGAAAAAACCGGTAACTCCACAGACCATCAAATACTGACTCCAGATAGAAGGTGAGATCCTCCAGAGTAATGGCCCGGTCTTCCGGAATATCGAGGTAATAATCTACCAGCTTTTCATACTCCTGGAAGATCTCGTAAATAATGTCCGACTTGTTGCGAAAGTGGTAATACAGGTTGCCCGGAGAGATCGCCAGATGGGCGGCGATGTGATTGGTGGTGATGTTGCGCTCACCCCGTTCGTTAAAAAGCTCCAGGCTGGATAGTAGAATCTTGTCTCTGGTTTTCATCGTCTCGCCGGTGATTGTTGTTATCTGCATCACGGATGGCCCGATGAGCCATCCGGCATTTCTTGACTGCCTAGAGTATATACTCTAATAATAGCCCCAAGTGCAAATCGACCAGATTTTGGCCAACCAAAAATATCAGGCTGCGGGAACCTGCCCACAGCCGATGGGGAGAGAAACATGGGTGCCACCGTCGTTCAGCTCACCGAGAGCAAAAAGCAGATTCAGCATACTCATCGCGTGTTCGAAGATCAGAAGAAGGCTTTCCGGAGCAATCCAACGCCCTCGCTGACCGAGCGTAAGGAAAATCTGAAACGGCTCAAACGGGCATTGCTGGCCCATCAGGATCGCTTGATTGAGGCTATCGATCGGGATTTCAGTTGCCGTTCCAAAGACGAGACGCTGATCGCAGAGGTCATGCCCTCCATTCAGGGCATCAATTACTCCCTGAAGAATCTGAGCGACTGGATGAAGCCTTCCAAGCGCCATGTCTCCATGCTGTTCCAGCCCGCCAGCAACAAGGTGCATTACCAGCCCAAAGGCGTGGTCGGCGTCATCGTGCCCTGGAACTACCCGTTGTATCTGGCCGTCGGCCCGCTGGTAGCGTCTTTGGCGGCGGGTAACCGCACGATGATCAAGATGTCGGAGTTCACCCCCCACACGTCCGCATTGTTCAAGGAAATCATCGAGTCGATGTTCCCGGAAGATCTGGTCTCGGTGATCAACGGTGAAGCCGATGTGGCCGCGGATTTTTCCCAGCGCCCGTTTGATCATCTGTTGTTCACCGGCTCGACCACGGTTGGCAAACTGGTGATGCGCGCGGCAGCCGAGAACCTGACACCGGTCACGCTGGAACTGGGCGGCAAATCACCGGCCATTGTCTCGCCGGATGTGCCGATGGAAGATGCCGCTCAGCGCATTGCCTTTGGCAAAGCCTTCAATGCCGGGCAAACCTGTGTGGCGCCGGATTATGTAATGTGCCCGGCTGATCGCGTGCAGGCGTTTGTTGATGAGTTCCGGGCCCGCTTTGCCGAAATGTACCCGAGCCTGCGGGACAACGACGATTACACCGCCATTATCAATGAGCGTCAGTATGAGCGGCTGCAGGGTTATCTGGAGGACGCTCGCGCCAAGGGTGCAGAGTTGGTGGAGATCAATCCGGCCAATGAGAATATGAAGGATGGCACACGGAAGATTCCGCTGACACTGGTGCTCAAGACCACGCCGGATATGAAGGTGATGCAGGATGAGATTTTCGGACCCATCCTGCCGGTGGTGAGTTATGGCAATCTGGATGAGGCGATTCACTACATCAATGATCGGCCGCGGCCGCTGGCGCTGTATTTCTTTGGCTATGACAAGTCGCACCAGCAGCAGGTGGTGGACCACACGTTATCCGGCGGGATGTGCATCAACGATTCGCTGATGCATGTGGCGCAGGATGATCTGCCGTTTGGGGGCATCGGTGATTCGGGCATGGGCCATTACCATGGCCGCGAAGGTTTCCTGACGTTCTCCCATCACCGGGCGATCTTTACCAAGCAGAAGTTCAACAGCGGCAAGTTTGTGTATGCGCCGCATGGAACGGCTGCTCATCGGATGGTTTATAAGCTGTTTATTCGCTGATTTGAGGTTTTGCTTCTGGCCCAGCCTTCGAGTTGGTTGCGGCCAGGAGGTGAGAGGCCTTTCCGGGACACGCCGTGAATACGTCCATGTAGGCTTGAGCAAAACATCCCTGTTTTGCACAGTCCCGAAAAGGCCTCTCACCCCCTGGCCATCATGCAACGTGCTATCCGCCTAAAAATAACAACGATAGAAGACGTATCAACATGACTGATCACATCTCGCACCATCACTCTGGCATACAACCAGAGATGAACAGACGCAGCTTCCTTAAAACCGGCCTCGGCGGCACATTGTTTCTCGCGAGCGTCAGCATGACTGCCGGCCTGACAGGTTGTGCCACAGCGCCCGCAGGAAGGATCAGCGCCGTCGACACCCGCACCGATGCCGGTTATCAATTCCAGTTTCTGAGCCGGGACGATATTGCACTTTTTGAAGCACTGCTGCCGGCGATGTTTGCCGGCGCCTTGCTGGAGGAGTCGAATCAGCAGCGGTTTGCCATTGCCGGAACCATTGAGCGGATTGATCAGGGCATTGCCATGTTCGGGCCGGCGAATCAGCAGGAGCTGCGCAAGCTGTTTGATCTGCTGAATTTTGCCCCTACCCGGATCGCACTGGCGAGGGTCTGGTCGGACTGGCCGTCGGTCAGCACCGAGGGTGCGGATGCCTTTCTTAATCGCTGGCGCAACAGTCGTATCGGGCTGTTGAACAACGGCTACATCGCGCTGACCAAGATCAGCAACGTGGCTTTTTACGGCCACGAGACGCATTGGCACCTGTCTGGCTACCCCGGACCTCCCCCGTGGGCCGTTGATGCCCTTCCCCAATTCCAGAACGCCTGATCACCTGCCGGATAACGGAGAGCAGTATGTCCATGAACGATCCTATCGCCCGGGGCCTGGCTTCTGGCTGGAAGGTTACCGATGCCAGCAAACTGACGACCAATCAAACCGTTGAAGCAGACGTGGTGGTAATTGGCACCGGCGCCGGTGGTGGCACTACGGCGGAGATTCTTGCCAAGCAGGGGTTGTCCGTCGTTCTGGTCGAGGAAGGCCGGCTGTATTACCAGAAAGACTTCAAGATGGATGAGCTGACCGCTTACGCCAGCCTTTACCAGGAAGGCATGAGCCGGGTGACGGCGGATGGCGCCATTGCCGTCCTGCAGGGACGGTGTGTAGGCGGATCGACCACGGTGAACTGGACCAGTAGCTTCCGGACACCGGATGAGACCCTGAATTACTGGAGCCAGTCTCTGGGCCTGGGCGACCTCACACCAGACGCCATGGCACCCTGGTTCGGTGGGCGAGAGGAACGCCACACCATGACTCCATGGATGACACCGCCCAACCTGAACAACGACATTCTACGCCAGGGTTGCGAGCAACTTGGCTACTCCTGGCAGGTCATCCCGAGAAACGTTAAAGGCTGCTGGAATCTGGGCTACTGCGGCGTGGGCTGCCCCACCAACGCCAAGCAGGGCGCACTGATGACCACCATACCCGGTGCCCTCAACAACGACGCCCAACTGTTCCACGGCCTGCGTGCCGAGCGACTGGTGATGAATCAGGACCGCATCGATTACCTGCAGGCCAGCGCCATGGGCCCGGACGGCGTTAGCCCATCGGGCGTGACCGTCACCCTGAAAGCCCGCCACTTCGTGGTCGCCGCCAGCGCCATCGGCTCCCCCGGTCTGTTGTTGCGATCCGAACTGCCAGACCCCTATCAACGGGTCGGCAAGCGATCGTTCATCCACCCGGTCAATGCCACCGTCGCCCGCATGCCGGCCCAGGTCGACCCGTTCTACGGTGCACCTCAGTCCATCTACTCCGACGAATTCAACTTCAAACACGGCGTCGACGGCCCTGTCGGTTACAAACTGGAAGTGCCGCCCCTGCACCCCGCCATGGCCGCCGGCGTCGTACCCGGCCACGGCAAAGAGCAAGCAGGCAACCTGGGCCAACTGCCCCACATGCAATCGGTCATCGCCTTGCTCCGGGACGGCTTCCACCCGGACAGCCCCGGCGGTACCGTCTCCCTGCGCAAAGACGGCAGCCCGATGCTCGACTACCCGATCACTGACTACCTGTGGCAGGGCATCCGTGAAGCTTACCTGCACATGGCCGAAATCCAGTTCGCCGCCGGCGCCGAAGCCGTCCAGGCCATGCACCTCGACTCCGACTGGTACACCAGCTGGAACCAGGCCAAAGCCGCCATCAACAACCTGCCCATGAGACCCCACCGGGCCCGCCTGTTCACCGCCCACCAGATGGGTGGCTGCGGCATGGGCGACGAAGCCAAAGACTCGGTAGTTAACGGCTTCGGTGAACATCATCACGTATCCAACCTGAGCATCCACGACGCCTCGATCTTCCCCACCAGTATCGGGGCAAATCCGCAGTTGTCGGTGTATGCCTTGGCGGCAAGGAACAGCACCAGACTGGCGCAAAGATTGGTTAGAACGTAACGCCATTCTCGGAGCGGCATGCAGGATGTTAGCCGCATGTGCAGCGTCTTCCCTCCCGGGAATGTCGAAGGCCATGGATGGCCTGAGTCAAGCGCACATGGATGTGCTTGTAGCGTTTCCCGGGAGGGAAGACGCTGCAGATGCCACGCAAACAACCAAGACAACCTTGAACAGGGCTCCGGACTACAGCGCGCCTATGGTTCCTGCTATCCTACGGGCATCAACAAAAGGAGCTGTGCATGCCCAAAGTTATCTACCCAGGCACCTTCGATCCGATCACCAACGGCCACACCGACCTGATTGAACGGGCTGGCCGCATGTTTGATGAAGTCGTCGTCGCCGTAGCCTACAACTCGAAAAAGCAGCCCCTGCTGAACCTCGAAGAGCGCTGCGAGCTCGTCCGCAAGGCCACCACACACATCCCGAACGTCAGCGTTACCGGCTTCAGCAACCTGTTGGCCGACTTCGTCAGAGAACAGAACGCCACCGTCATCCTGCGCGGACTGCGCGCCGTCTCCGACTTCGAGTACGAATTTCAGCTCGCCGACATGAACCGCCGGTTGGCGCCGGAAATCGAAAGCGTGTTCCTGACACCGGCCAACCACCTGTCCTACATCTCATCCACACTGATCCGGGAAATCGCCTCCCTGGGCGGAGACGTTTCCGAATTCGTCGACCCCGCCGTCGCAGAAGCCCTCGCCAATAAGTTCAGTGGTTAAAGCCTACAGCAGCGGGGGCAAAGGAATCTCAAGACCATTGATGTCCAGCACCAGATTTTCCATGCGACCGGCCATCACCAGCTGATCACCGCTCTCCACGAGCAGGCCCTGCTTGATCAGCGGCGCCACCTGCATGCGGACTTCCGGGTAATCTTCAGCCAGCGCCAACGGCATGCTGAAATCCAGTGAGCCCGTCAATTGCTGCATGACCATCAGCATATTGGCGCGCTCGCTGTCAGACAGCTCAGGATGCGAAAGCTCCAGATTGCCCTCCACCGGACCCTCCGGAGTCGCCAGACTCAGTTCCCGTATGCCGGCCGAAAACCCGGCAGCCGCCAGACCCCGAACCGAATCACTGAACCGCTGCATCATTGCCATCTGCTGCTCAAACGAGGCTTGCGGGGATTGGCCTGCCGGCGGCTGCGCCATGGTTTGCATCTCGGTCATGACCGCGCTGAACGCATTCCAGCTGGCCACATCCAGGCCATCCACAGCCACTTCCATCCGGTGCGGACCAAAGGCCTCACCCTCCAACGCCACTGAGTCCAGGGCCAGCAACATGGTCGAGTCCAGGCGCTCGCCCTTGCGATCGGCCTCGCTGTGACTGGTCAAAGACAAACCGCTCAGGGTCACCGGTTCAGCCTGTACCCCCTGCAAGGTGACCGACTCTACCGTCATGGTGCCTGAACCCGTCCAGATATCGCCCGAGAGCCAAGCCAGGCTTTGCTCCAGCTGAATATTCTCGATACTCACGTTCATGGCCGGACCAACCACAACCACCGCGGGCCAGACCATTAGCATGTTGGCTTTCTCGCCCATGCTGCCAATGTCCAGTCGTGCCAGGCCGCCGCTGCTGCGGAATGAACCACCGCTCACCGGATGGTCGATCTGTGTGACCGGTGCCTGCAACTCCAGCGTGGCCGATCCCCAGACCCGGGTTTCGAGGGTCAGCTTGGGGTCCGCCTCAGGAAACCAGTCAGCACCTTCTGGCTGCCAGCCCTGGGTTGGCCGGAAGTCCAGATAACTGCCGGTTACACCGTGAGAAACCTTAACCTCAAATTCAAATTGATTGCTTTCCCCGGTGGCAGGGTCCAGCAGAGTCACCGTACCCGACACCTCAGACCCCAGAAGGCCTCGCTGGTATTTGTCGGTTTGCATGCGCAGGAATGGTTGAGCGCTGTTCACTTCCTGTGTGGCTTCCTGCCAATGTTGCTCGGTCAGAAACCCCACACCCCAGGGAGCCACACCGGCAACCACCAAAACCGCCGCGCCGGCGATCATCCATTTTTTTAGATTCAAGGTTCCAATCCTGTTGTCTGATTATGTCGTGCCGAAAAAAACGGCGTATCAATTGAGTTTGGCCGTCAGCCGGTCCAGCAACACCAGCTGCGAAGCCATGCGCTCTTCGCCCTCAGCGGGCTGGTTCTGGATATAACTGCCGTCTGGCTGCAACACCCAGGACTGGCAATTGTCGACAAGATAGGCATCCAGATCATCCCGCAGGCGGGCCAGCAAGGCCGGCTCTTCAATCGGAAACGCCGTTTCAATCCTGTTCAGCAGGTTGCGCTCCATGCCATCCGCACTTGAACAATACACGTCCGGGTGACCGTTATTGTCAAAATAATAGACCCGGGTATGCTCAAGAAAACGCCCGATAATCGACCGCACCCGAATGTTTTCGGACAAACCGGGCACGCCCGGCCGCAAGCAGCAGATGCCCCGGATGACCAGATCGATTTTTACCCCGGCCTGAGACGCACGATACAGCGCCTTGATCATCTCAGGCTCGGTCAGCGCATTGAACTTGAAGATAATGCGTCCCTGCTCACCGTGACTGGTCTCCCGCTCGATCAGGCTGATCAAGCGGTTGTGCAGCGTAAACGGCGCGTGGAACAGTTTTTTGATCTTGAGCGCCTTGCCCATGCCCGTCAGCTGCTGAAAAAGTTTATTAACGTCATCGCCGATAGATTCGTCGCAGGTCATAAAGCTGTAGTCGGTGTACAGCCGGGCATTGCCGGCATGATAGTTACCGGTGCCCAGGTGTACGTAACGGCGCAAGCGGCCTTCTTCACGGCGAACGATCAGGATCATCTTGGCGTGAGTTTTGTACCCCACCACGCCGTACACCACGATCACCCCGGCTTCTTGCAGGCGACTGGCCAGCTCGAGGTTTTCCGCTTCACTGAACCGTGCGCGCAACTCGATGACGGCGGTCACTTCCTTGCCCCGGCGGGCAGCGTCCGCCAGTGCCTCAACAATTTCGGAATCGGCACCGGTGCGGTAAAGGGTCTGGCGGATGGCCAGCACCTGGGGATCTTTCGCCGCCTGGCGCAACAGATCCACTACCGGACTAAAGTTTTCGTAGGGGTGCAGCAACAGCAAGGGGCGCTTGCGGATGGCATCGAACATGGATTCCTTGCTGCGAATCTGGCGCGGAATCGACGGTGAAAAGCTGGAATAGGTCAGGTCCGGGCGATCCACCAGACTACCCACCGCGAGCAACCGGGTCAGGTTGACCGGCCCGTGCACCTGGTAAAGATCCCGCTCGGTCAGGCCGAATTCACGCAGCAGGAAATGAGTTAGCTCGTCCGGGCAGTTGTCAGCCACCTCCAGCCGCACACCGTCACCAAACCGACGACTGAGCAACTCGCCCCGCAGCGCGGAGGCCAGATCGACCAGATCATCCTCCAGTTCAAGGTCGGCATTGCGAGTCAGCCGGAACTGATAACAACCTTTGACCTCCATACCCGGGAACAGCTCATCGGCGTGGGCGTGGATCATCGACGACAGGAACACCAGATTATCGCCACCGTCACAGACATCATCCGGCAGGCGCACCAAGCGCGGCAACGAGCGTGGAGCCGGCACAATCGCCATACCGGTTTCCCGACCAAAGGCATCCTTACCGTCGAGCTCAACGATGAAGTTCAGGCTCTTGTTGACCAGCCGGGGGAACGGGTGCGATGGATCCAGCCCAATCGGGCTGACCACCGGCAAAATTTCTTCATCAAAGTAATTACGCACCCACTCCGCCTGAGCCGGCGTCCATTCCCGGCGCCGGACAAAGTGAATGTTTTCTTTCTCCAACTCGGGAATCAGGATGTTGTTCAAAATGTCGTACTGCTCATGGATGTATTCATGGGCCACACGACTGATCTCCGCCAGCACCTGCTCATGCAGCATGCCATCGACGCCCACGGTTTCACGACCGTATTTGATCTGCTGCCGCAGTCCCGCAACCCGGATCTCAAAAAACTCATCCATATTACTGCTGAAAATGCAGGAAAAGATCAGCCGGTTAATCAGCGGATGGGTCGTGTCCAATGCCTGTTTCAAGACGCGGTAATTGAACTGCAGCTGGCTCAGCTCCCGGTTAAAGAAATTTTCACTGGCGTCCAGGTTGATCTCTTCACCGACTGGCGGCACCTCTACCGGCGCAGGCACACTGTGATCATCGCTTACTGCTGACTGTACTGTCTCGGTCGTCATTTCTCATTACATCCATGGTTGGTCCGGGCTCTCGATGTCCCGTCTAGGTTCGCGCGCGATCCTTCATCAGTCTCGCTGCACGCACCGCAAAATAGGTCAAGATGCCATCGGCGCCCGCCCGGCGCATGGCCATCAGGCTTTCCATCATCACCGCATCACCATCCAGCCAGCCATTCTGGGCTGCGGCCATGTGCATGGCGTACTCACCACTGACCTGATAGACAAAGGTCGGCACCTGCAATTCGGTTTTTACCCGGTACACGATATCCAGATACGGCATACCGGGCTTGATCATCACCATGTCAGCGCCTTCGGCCAGATCCATACTCACTTCATGAATCGCCTCGTCACTGTTGGCCGGGTCCATCTGGTAGGTCGACTTGTCGCTCTTGCCCAGATTGGCGGCAGAACCCACCGCGTCCCGGAACGGGCCGTAATAGCTGGAGGCATACTTGGCAGAGTAGGCCAGAATTCGGGTATTCACATAACCGGCGCCCTCCAGGGCCTCCCGGATGGCGGCTACCCGGCCATCCATCATATCGGACGGTGCCACCACATCCGCGCCAGCATCGGCATGAGACAGCGCCTGGTTGACCAGGGCTTCGACAGTGACATCGTTGAGCACATAGCCGTCGTTATCGATAATGCCGTCCTGGCCGTGAGTGGTGAAGGGGTCCAGTGCCACATCAGTAATCACGCCGAGATCGGGATAGGCCTTCTTGAGTGCGCGAACTGCGCGCTGGGCCAGACCGTCCGAGTCCCAGGCACCCGAGCCGGACAAATTCTTGCGCTCAGCCGGCACCACCGGGAAGAGCGCCACCGCAGGAATACCCAGCTCCAACAGCTCCGCCGCCTGCGCCACCAGTAAATCGACGCTCAGGCGTTCAACCCCAGGCATGGAGGGCACCGCCTCCCGCTGATTGTCACCCTCCAGCACGAAAACCGGGTAGATCAGGTTGTCCGGGCTAAGCTGATTTTCCCGGACCAGACGACGGGAAAAATCACTGGCGCGATTGCGGCGCAAACGGGTAGACGGATAAGCTCGACTGGACAGCGACGGGCGCAACTTTGGCACGAATAACCTCCTGAATATGGATGGTTCTGAAAAGTAATGACATCATACACCTCAGGGGCCCGCCATTGCAGGTCAAGGACAAGCGTGCCGTTGATTGATGACAAACTAATTACAAAAAAACGGGCGGCTTAAACCAGCCGCCCACAAACGAAGGGATTCCGTTGGAAGGACGTCAAAGTGAGCGGTTGTTAAAGCCTACCTCTACTTTACGGGGCGAATCAGAACGCAGCGATGTGTCCAGTTCCTGTATTCTGCCCCCGCCCTGTAAAAAGGCTTCGATGTCTGACTGCAACTGGGCCCTTACCCGCGCCCGGCCGGCAATCGAATGGTTATCATCACTGTCGCCACTCCAGGTACTACCGGACTGCTCCAGATTGCTCTCGTCGAATTCACTCATGCGGTTATCTCCATCAACGAAAACAAAATTCCAGGTGCTGTATAAACCCGATCGGGCAACACCCCGTCTCGACCGCCGGCCGCCTGTGGGCCCGTCTTGGCGTCTTTATAATCCGGTTTCCGTGACAACGCTATTTCCTGACAACCCTTTTTTTGTAATTTTTTGTAAGCCATCTTAAGCGCATGATTTTAATGACGTATAAAGAGGCTTCACAAGGCCCGACAAATTGACACAAAGAATGAATAGTGATTCACTACTTGCCAAGGAGCCAGCATGGCTTATCGCGAAACAGAGAAGATGCGGCAACGTAAAGCCCAGGCGCGCAACAAGATCATCGAGTGCACCTGGGAGTGCGTCGCAGAAGGCGGTTTTCGTGGCGCCAGAGTCACCCGCATAGCGGGCCTTGCAGGCGTCGCGACTGGCACCATCTATCGCCATTTCGAATCCCGCGAGGATCTGTTTGCCGAGATCTTCCGGCTGGCGACACAACGGGAAGTCGACAAAGTTGCCGAGGCATTAAACGTGGCGGGCAGCGCCGTTGAGCGGCTAGATAACGCTCTGCGGAAATTCGCCCAACGGGCGCTTAAGGGCCCCATGAAAGCCTGGGCCCTGATCGCCGAACCGGTCGACCCGAAAGTCGAAGAAGAGCGACTGGTTTACCGAAAAGCTTACGCCACCCTGTTTGAACAGGCGATCCGGGATGGCATAGCCGAAGGCTGCCTCCCGGAACAGAATCCCCGATTGAGCAGCACCTGCCTGGTCGGAGCCATATCAGAATCCCTGGTGGGGCCGCTGTCGCCAACACAGACAGACGCCGCTCTAGGCAATGACAACAACCAAGATGAACTGGTCAACGCCATCGTCTGCTTCTGCATCCGGGGGTTGACCGACTCCAGGAGCTAATCATGAACAGCCCGCAACGCAGCCATCGTCCAGCCACCGAGCAACCGCCGAAGGACGACCGCTACCTGTCCGCGACCCATAAGGTGACCAACCAGCCCGGTGCGCTGCAAGACTACAACCTCTACGAACAGGACATCGCATTGCGGGAAGCAGTGCTCCGCGAAGGTGCCGGTCACGCCCATGACGACCTGAGCCAGTTCGGCGCCTGGGCCGGTAAAGCCGACACCATCGAACTGGGCCACCTGGCCAACGCCAACAAGCCCAGCTTCCGGACCCACGACCGCTACGGCCACCGGGTTGATGAAGTCAGCTTCCACCCTGCGTATCACGAATTGATGCGCGTCGCCCTGGAAAACGGCCTGCACAGCTCCCCCTGGACCAAACCGGGACCCGGCGCCCACGTAGCCCGGGCCGCAAAATACTACCTGCATTCCCAGGTAGAAGCGGCCCACTGCTGTCCGATCACCATGACCTTCGCGGCCACCCCGTCCATCCAGAACCAACCAGACCTGGCCAAACTCTGGGCCCCGAAAATCCTGGCCAACGAATACGACAGCCGCAATGTGCCAGATACCGAGAAAACCTCCGTCACCATCGGCATGGCCATGACCGAAAAACAGGGTGGCAGTGACGTACGCGCCAACACCACCCGCGCTTACGCCACAGGTCAGGAAGGCCCCGGCCAGCCCTACGAACTGGTCGGCCACAAATGGTTTGTCTCCGCCCCCATGTGTGACGCCTTCCTGGTGCTGGCCCAGACCGCCAGCGGCCTGTCCTGCTTCCTGATGCCCCGGTGGCGCCCGGACGGCACTAAGAACCCCTGGCAGGTCCAGCAGCTTAAAAACAAAATGGGCAACGTCGCCAACGCCTCCAGCGAAGTCGAAATCCGTGGCGCCCTGGCCTGGATGGTCGGCGAAGAAGGCCGCGGCGTACCCACCATCATCGAAATGGTCGCCATGACCCGCTTCGACTGCATGATTGGCAGCACAGCCGGCATGCGCCAGGCCGTCGCCCAGGCCACCCACCACAGCCACAACCGCAGCGCCTTTGGCGCAAAGCTCAGCGAGCAACCGCTGATGCAGAACGTACTGGCCGATCTGATCATCGAAAACGAAGCCGCCCTCGCCTTCACCCTGCGCGTGGCCCGGGCAATGGACAACCAGAACAACGAGCACGAACGCCTGCTGGCAAGACTGACCACACCCGTCGGCAAATACTGGATCTGCAAACGCACCCCCAACCACGCCTACGAAGCCATGGAATGCATCGGCGGCAGCGGCGTGATGGAAGACTGCATCATGCCCCGTCTGTTCCGGGAATCCCCGGTCAACGCCATCTGGGAAGGCAGCGGCAACGTCCAGTGCCTGGACACCCTCCGCGCCATACAGAAAGAACCCGAAAGCCTCGACGCCTTCTTCAAAGAAGCCGCCCAAGCCAAAGGCACCGACCGCCGCTTCGACCAGTTCCTGGCCCAGCTCCAGCAAGATTTCGCCGACATCAGCGACTTCCAGTATCGCGCCCGCAATCTGGTCGACCGCCTGGCCCTCGTCATGCAAGGCTCCCTGCTGCTGCGCTTTGGCGACAAAGACGTCGCCGACGGCTTCTGCGCGTCCAGACTGCAATCCGGCGGCGGCATGAACTACGGCAACCTGCCCTCCGGCACCAACCCGGCGGCGATTATCAAACGGGCAACGCCTGTAGTAGGCTAGAAAAAAACCGATCAGCTCGTGCCTGACATCTAAGAGGGCGGGCTGAAGGGACTCCCCGTAAAATGTTTGAGAATCGGGGAGGAACAGCTTTCCAAAACCTTGCGGAGCCATGGATGGCGGAGCAGAGCGTACAGGGAAGTATTCACAGCGTGTTTTGGAAAGCTGTTCCTCCCCGGTTCCTCCACCAAAAGCTGGACCCAAAAAATGTCAGAAGCCCTGAGAAAGCTGCTTAGGGAAGGCAACTCGCCAACCCAGACCACGATCACTCCGCACATCGGCATCCTGACCCTGCACTTCCAGCTCTACGCCTGCGAAGACCTCAAAGCCAAACGCAAAGCCTTCACCGCCATGAAAGCCGTCTGGGGCAAAGAACCCGACCTGGCCGTCAGCGAAACCGCCGACCACGACGCCCTAGACTGCGCCACCTGGACCATCGCCGCCCTCGGTGCCAGCACCCAGCAAATCACCCAGCGCCTCGACCAGGTCGAAAAAGACATTCAGGACCGCATCGACGCCGCCATCCTCGACGTCCACCGCGAAATCCTCTGACCCGACCCAACAACCAGAATATCCAATACCCCCGGGGCATAGCGTCAATCCTGCTCAAGCCTTATACTACGGCCCCTCAGGGAATACATGACCTGCCAACAGGCAGGACAGCATTACAAATGCCAGGCCCCGCCTGGCCCCGTCCGCTGGGTTTCCGGAACCAACCCCTCGGATAACCACTGAATTGTGTGTGGATCTATGACCGGAAAAAAGAAATCCGCTCAGGCCTCGATTGAAGCCATGTATCGCGTATTCACGGTGCCCGAAGCACCGGAATCGACGCTGAGCCGCATAGACCAGAACATCTCCCGTAACCTGGCTGGATTTCTCCAGGAACACATCGTTGCCGTCGAACGAGACCTGTCTGACGTCGAAAAGAACTTCGCCGACTCCGTGATCCCGGAAAAACCCGTATTCGTCTCAGAGCAAGCCCAGTTCCTGCTCGACAAACTCGTGGCCAACTCCGTTCACACCGCCTCACCGGCATTTATCGGCCACATGACCTCGGCACTGCCCTACTTCATGCTGCCGCTGTCCAAAATCATGATTGCCCTGAACCAGAACCTGGTCAAAACCGAAACCTCCAAGGCCTTCACGCCTATGGAGCGCCAGGTACTGGGCATGATTCATCGGCTGGTGTACCAGCAAGACGGCGCTTTTTACCGCAAATGGATGCACGACCCCCGGCATGCCCTTGGCGCCATGTGCTCCGGCGGCACCGTCGCCAACCTGACCGCCCTGTGGGTCGCCCGAAACCGCGCCTTCCCGGCCGAAGGCAGTTTTCGTGGCCTGCACGAAGAAGGCCTGTTCCGGGCCCTGAAATACTATGGCTACGAAGGCGCCGCCATCGTCGTCTCCAAACGCGGCCATTACTCCCTGCGCAAAGCCGCCGACATCCTCGGCCTGGGCCGTGACGCCCTGGTACCGGTCGACACCGACGACAACAACTGCATCCAGACCGACGCCCTGCGCGATAAATGCCTGGAATTGCAGAAACAGAAAATCAAAGTCATGGCCATCTGCGGCGTGGCTGGCACCACCGAAACCGGCAACGTCGACCCATTGGACGCCATGGCCGACATCGCCCGAGAATTCGGCGCTCACTTCCACGTAGACGCCGCCTGGGGTGGCCCAACCCTGTTTTCCCGCACCTACCGGCACTTGTTGCGGGGCATCGAAAACGCCGACTCGGTAACCTTCGATGCCCACAAACAACTTTACGTACCCATGGGTGTCGGCCTGGTCGTGTTCAAAGACCCAAGCCTGGCCAGCGCGGTAGAACATCACGCCCAGTACATCATCCGAAAAGGCTCCAGAGACCTCGGCAGCACCACCCTCGAAGGCTCTCGCCCGGGCATGTCCATGCTGATCCACTCCGGCCTGAAAATCCTGGCCCGGGAAGGCTACGAAATCCTGATCGACCAGGGCATAGAGAAGGCCAAAACCTTCGCCCAGATGATCGACGAGCAATCAGACTTCGAACTGGTCACCCGACCAGAACTGAACATACTGACCTACCGTTACTGCCCGGAAATCGCCCAGCAAGCCTTGGCCGCCGCAGACGAACTTCAGGCAGAAAAAATGAACACCTGCCTGAACCGAATCACCAAGTTCATCCAGAAAACCCAGCGGGAACGCGGCAAAGCGTTCGTCTCCCGTACCCGCCTGGAGCCGGCCAAGTATTACCACTTCCCCTGCATCGTGTTCCGGGTGGTATTGGCTAACCCGTTAACAACACCGGAAATTCTGGAAGACATCCTGAAAGAACAAAGGGAGCTGTCGAAGGAAAACGGTATTGCAGACGAGATCGCGATTCTGCACCAGATGGCCGAAGCGGTGTTAAAGCAGAACCAGAAAGAAGCCAAACAGGCCTGATTTTACCGGAAATCACTCAAAGCTTTGGGGCGGGGCTTGTGGGAGCCCTTTCCAAAACCTTGCGGAGCCAGTCGGAGCCACGCAAGGGGGTGGGGGAACTTCTCCCAAAACACGCTGTGAATACATCCCTGTACGCTCTGCTCCGCCATCCATGGCTCCGTAAGGTTTTGGGAGAAGTTCCCCCACCCCCTTGCTCAGAGTTCGTTTTCAATACCCGAATCAATCAGTAAAGCGCGTCTTCGTCATCCAGCACTTCGTGCAGGATCTCCAGAAACATCTTGTCCGCCTCGCTCCAGTTCTCCGGAATACGGATCGTAGTGTTGGCACTGATCTCGCGGGCAATCAACTCGTCAGAGTTGGGCTCACCCTTGTACTTGCGGGCAATCTCCATGGATTTAACTGCAATGGTCGGCTCACTCATCACCTTCTTGATGAACACCCGTAACTCTTCAATCATCTTGGCCTGACGACTCTCGGACGATGAACTCATTCTCTACTCCCCGAATGTGAACCACCGCAAAGCAAACCCGCTTCGCGCAATGCCTCTAGTATGGCCAAACAGCGGAGCTGTCACCAGCCCCCGATAAACGATCAGCCCAGCAAGCCACGAAGGGTAAAGAACAGGAACGCCGCCATCAAGGCTGACGCCGGCACCGTAATAATCCAGGCCGCTGCAATTCTGAACAAGTGTGAACGCTTGACCATCTCTTCCTTATAGATATTTTTCAAACGCTTACGCTCGGATTTCGACAGTGGCACCTGATCTTTTTTCTTCTTGGCCTGCTTCAACAGGTATTCCATTTCTTCAACTGAGGCGTTGCGGAAGTCTTCCAGGAACGGTTTCAGGCGCTCCTGTTCGGACGGATCATGATGCTCAATAATCTTGTGCAATTGGGTCGCATAGTTAGACTTCAGATATTCGCGCAGGAAACCAACACCAAACACCCCGCCAATGGCGATGTGAGTAGAACTGACTGGCAAACCCAACTGAGACGCCAGAATCACGGTCAATGCCGCCGACAACGCAATACAAAAAGCGCGGGTTTTATCGAGCTCGGTAATTTCACTGCCCACGGTTTTGATCAGCCTTGGACCAAACAACATCAGGCCTACCGCCAAACCAAAGGCGCCTACCAGCATGATCCACAAAGGAATACTGGCCGTCGTCACGACACCGCCACCGGCTTGAATGGCATCGTTGATGGCAGCCAACGGACCAATGGCGTTCGCCACATCGTTAGCCCCATGAGCAAAACTGAGCAACGCCGCCGCAAAGATCAACGGCCAGGTGAACAGAGCGTTGACGCCATCGGTGCTGTTTTCCATGGTGGCCGCTTTACGGCCTACCAGCGTGCGCATAATGAAAAAGACCACAACAGCAACCCCCAACCCCACCAGGGACGACTGCACAAAGGTCAGATCAACCAGCTTGCTCACGCCTTTGATCATCAGGTATGTGCCAAAGGCCCATGCCATGATCGAGACCAGCCAGGGAACAAACGTACGAGCAGAAGCAACCAGATTCTGTCGATACAGAACTGTCTTTTTGATGGCGAACAGGAACAGAGCCGCCAGAACACCACCAAGCACCGGAGAGATCACCCAGCTCGCGACTATTTTGCTCATCACTGACCAATCAGCGATGGCCCAGCCGCCAGCGGCGATACCGGCGCCCAGAACACCACCAACAATGGAGTGCGTGGTAGACACAGGCGCGCCCATCCAGGTGGCAAGATTCAACCACAAAGCACCCGCCAGAAGAGCCGCGGTCATCAGCCAGACGAACGCCTGCGGATCTTCCAGCGTGGTCGGGTCAATAATCCCGCCTTTAATGGTCGAAACCACATCACCACCCGCAATGATCGCACCGCCAGCCTCAAAAACAGCCGCCAGTAAAACAGCTGCCCCCAGTGACAGAGCACCAGAACCCACCGCCGGGCCAACATTGTTGGCGACATCGTTGGCACCAATATTGATGGCCATGTAGCCACCAATCACTGCAGCAGCCATCAGCAGAGTATTGTTGGGCAAACCCTGACTGAAAGCGCCGACCATTATCCAGACAAAGAGTAAGAAAAGAACGCTGAGGCCGACCCTGTAACGTTCCGTGGAGGGGCTGGTGAGAATGGTATCCAGAAAGCTGCCGGAACGGGCCATAGTTAGGGGTTTCTCTTTTAAGCTGAGTGAAATTCGGGCAATCTCGCCGCGGGGTGCGAACTATAAAATTTTTGCCATACAATTGAAACATAACTGACATATAGACAGACGTCACATTCCGAGAAAAGGGCCTGCAACTGCCACATAAATTGACGCATACTCCGCCAAAGCGCGTCATAAAAATGATAAAACCGGCTTATGAACGAAAAAACGATCGCCAATCACCCTGATTCAAGCGAACAGGAAGAGCGGCAGATATCACGACTACTGACCGGTCTCTCGGCAAGCGCGGTCATCTTCCTTGCGGGCATTGGTGCAAAAGCCTGGCATGCAGATCACACCACTCATGCCTGGGTATTGTGGCTGTTTATTCTGCCTATCGTCCTGAACATGGGCTGGTATACCTTGAAACGGGATCGCTTTGTCCAGAAGACCGGCTTGCTGATCACCGTCAGCCTGCTGTTTGCCTACTTGTTGGCGTCCGGCGGCGAAAGCAACACCGGGCCCCTGTGGTTCTATGTCTTTCCGCCCCTGCTGTTTTATCTGACTAGTCTCAAGGGCGGCACCGCTATTCTGCTGTTCTGCTACCTGGTTGCCCTTATTGTTTTCCAGTTTCCGGGCTTGCCGTTTGTGACGGCAGAATACTCGATCGATTTCAAAATCCGTTTTTTCGCCACCCTCACTTTCGAGTCCCTCTTCTGCTTTGTGCTGGAAGCGAGTCGTTTGCGGGCCCGCAACAAGTTGCTGGAGCTGGCCAAAGCTCATGAATACGCGGCGCGCACCGACGAGCTGACCGGGCTGGCCAATCGCAGAGACATGCAGAGCCGCCTGAACATGGAGTTCTCGCGGTTCAAACGGGCAGGCCACCACTTCTCTGTGGTGCTGATCGACCTGGACCTGTTCAAGCGGGTCAACGACGACTACGGCCATGACGCCGGCGACGCAGTTCTGCAACAGTTTTCAGGCCTGGCCGGAACCATCATCCGGCAATCGGATGTGGCCGCACGTTGGGGCGGCGAAGAATTCCTGCTGTTGTTGCCAGATACCACACTGCTGCAGGCGCTGACACTTGCAGAGCGCCTGCGATCGGAAGTGTCCTCAACCGAATTCCGTCACCAGGGGGTGTTATTGCCCGTCACTATCAGTGCCGGCGTCTGTTCTATCTCCAAAGCCAATTCGGTAAATGAACTGCTCAAGCAGGCCGACATCCAACTTTATAACGCCAAAAATGCCGGCCGAAACCGGATAGCGCCCAGAGTCCGCAGCCAGGAACATCCCGAGCAGACCAGTACTCCGGGTCCAGAAGCTTGAGCAAGCGGATTGCCCCCGCTATGATCGGGCACGGATGGCCACTCGGCCAAACGTTCAAGCAGCAAAAGGCAGTCACATGGCAGCAATTCGTATTCTGGTAGGCAGCGTTTATGGCGGGGCGTTGCTGACCGCTCGCCGCATTGGCAAAGAACTGGAGACCGAGGGGCACCAGGTGGTCGTTCTGGAAAACCCGCAACTGGAAGACATTACCAGCAACGACGACGCCCTGCTGGTATGCACCTCCACCACCGGGCAGGGCGAGGTGCCGCCAAACCTTCTGCCTTTCTATGTCGATCTGAAAGACCAGTTACCACAGCAGCCAGGCCGCCCATTTGGCGTCATCGTTCTCGGCGACAGCTCCTACGGTGACACCTTCTGTGGCGCCGGCGCCTTAATGGAAGAAGCTCTCTACGAAACCAGTGCCCGCAAGGTTGGCGACTCGCTGAAGATTGATGCCCTGGAAACCCTGGAGCCCGAAACCGAGGCGGTGCCCTGGGCAAAAAGCTGGGTTAACGGGATTTGACCTTTGGTAACACAAGTTACCAAATTGATGGGCAACGTCGCTTGAGCCGCCTCCGACGACAGGCCATACTCGGAGCCATAATGATAAAAATGGTAATCTGTGACTCTGATGATTCCGGCTAAATTACTGGCTCTGCTGCTTCTGTTTCTGACTTTGCCGCTGACCACTCAAGCGGCAAACCACTCGTATATCCCGGAAATGGAATACCTCAGGCTGTCTACGGACACTCAGTTGACTCCGCAACAGGCGCTTGACTCGGATCGATGGCAGGCACTGCCGGAAACAACCCCCAACTTTGGCTACATCCGGGACCATATCTGGCTGCGTTTTCAGATCAGGCATCCGGAACTGATCACACTGCTTGAAATCAGCTACCCACCACTGGATTACCTCGATTTCTACCTGATTCAGAACGAAACGATCATTCAACATGTCAGTACCGGCGATAAGCTGCCGTTTGCGGAGCGCCCGGTCAAACACCCGCATTTTCTGTTCCCGTTCCAACTCGAACCCGATCAGCAATACCAGATACTGCTCAGAGTACAGACTGATGGTGCCATGCAAGTACCCCTGAAACTCTGGAACAGCCGCAGCCACTTTGAAAAGGCCTCCACTGAGAGTCAACTGCATGCGGGCTACTACGGCATTCTGATCACTGTTATCTGCTTCAACCTGTTTGTCTTTGTGGCACTGCGAGAGCAGGTCTATCTGCTGTACGTATTGTCTACCCTCGGCTACCTGATCCTGGTGGGCAGCCTGAACGGCATCACATACCAGTTGCTGTGGCCAGACCTGCCCGCCTTTCAGAACCGGGCCATGTTGCTGACCGTGCCTTTGGCCATGGTCTTCACGTTACTGTTCTCCCGATCCTTTCTAAAACTCAGTCGGACAAGCCCCATTCTGGACCGGCTGATCCTGCTAACCATTGCGGTAAATCTTGTGGTCGCAGCAACAACCTTTGTGGTCGACTACAGTACCGGCAGTCGCCTGACCGTAGCTCTGGCCATTCCCAGCAGCCTGCTGCTGACCATTGTCGGACCGATACAGTGGGCCAGGGGCAACCCTCAGGCGATCTATTACACACTGGCCTGGGGCGCGCTCACCCTGGGCAGCGCCATCACAGGGGCCAACAAATACGGCCTGATCCCCAACAACTTTATTACCGCCTATGGCATGCAGATTGGCTCTGCCCTGGAAGCTATTTTACTGAGCCTGGCACTGGCGGTGCGCATTTACCGGGAACGACAGGACAAAGTTCTCGCCCGGGAAGCCGAACTGCGGGCTCTGGAGGCCCGGCGCACGGCCGAGCTCCGGCTAATGGACCAGGCACTGCATAACCCCCTGACCGGCCTCCCCAATCGCAGCAGTTTCGAGATGCGGCTGAGCGAATTGATGCAGACAAGTGGCCAAAAACGCTTTGGCATTGTGATCATTCACCTGAACAACCTGAATTCGGTTACCAAAACGCTAGGACACCGGAACAGTGATCGGATTCTGGAACTGGCATCGAAACACTTCAATGCGGTGATTCGTGATGTACCGGGCGCCCTTGCCATTGAGCAGTCTGACGTTCGCAAATTTTACCTGGCCAGCCTGGAGCCCCAGACGTTCGCCTTTCTGGTCGATGCCAAACAGGCGGAGTCTGCCCACCGAACGGTACTACGCAGCATAGATGAAGTGCGCTACCCCATAGACTTTCTGGGCATGCAGGTGCCGCTCGCCCCACAGCTGGGAGTTGCCTTTTACCCCGATCACGGCACCGACGCCAGCACCCTGATCCGCCGCGCGGTCATTGCCGAAGGTTCTGAACGGGCACGGGAACGAGGCATTGCCTACTACAAGGCTACCCGGGATTCCTACAGTGCCGAACGACTGACCATGGTCACCGAACTCCGGCACGCAATCGACAACCACGCTCTGGCACTCTATCTACAGCCCAAGCTCTCACTGAAAACAGGTAATATTGATGGCCTCGAAGCCTTGATCCGCTGGCCGGACCGGGACCAACCCGTACCGGCCGATGAGCTGATTGCGCTCGCTGAGCAAAGCGGCCTGATCAAACCTCTGACCCGCTGGGTATTGCAGGAAGCGCTGGAGATGCGCGGCCGGTTACTGGAACTGGGCTTTGAAACCGGCATCGCCGTGAACATTTCCCCGAACAACCTGAGGGAGCCGGATTTTGCAGTGTTTGTTCAGCGCCTGATGCAGAGCTACCACGAGCATATTGGTGCGATCACCTTTGAGGTCACGGAGACCTCCATGATGCAGGACCCACGGAACTCACTGAAAGCACTTAACGCCCTGAATGCTGCCGGCATTCCGCTAGCCATTGATGATTTCGGCTCTGGCTATTCGTCACTCTCGTACATCAAACAGTTGCCGGCCAATGAGATAAAAATTGATCGATCACTGATTACCGATCTGGCAGACCGCGAAGAGGATAGAGTCATCGTCCGTACCACCATCAATATGTGCCAAAGCCTGGGCTACAAGGTGGTGGCGGAAGGCGTGGAAGATAAGGCTACACTCAAACTGCTGAAAGAGATGGGCTGCGATCTGATCCAGGGTTATCTCCTGACCAGACCGTTGCCGTTTAACGAGATGGTGAGCTGGCTATCTGATCAGCCCTGCCGTTCGCGGATCAGCGCCTCCTGAGTCGTCGAGGCCACCAGCACACCATCCCGCGTAAAGAAATTACCTCGATTGAAGCCACGCCCGCCAGAGGCGCTGGGGCTGTCTTTGTCGTACAGCAGCCAGTCGTCCATCCTGAAATCCCGATGAAACCAGATGGCATGATCAAGGCTGGCTACCTGCATGCCTTTGCTCATGAAGGTTCGCCCGTGCGGATTCAGGGATGTGCCCAGGAAGGTAAAATCGGAAGCGTAGGTCAACAGGCACTGATGCAACACCGGGTCATCCGGCAACGGCCCCATGGCACGAAACCAGTTCTGACGATGAGGTGGGCGCTTCTCTGGCTTGAACGGATTGACCGGATTGACGGGTCGGATTTCAATGGGACGATCCCGGGTCAGCAGATCGCGCAGGTGCTCCGGCACCTTCTCGGCAATCAGCTTGCCCCAGTCCTGCTCAGACTTGAGTGAATCCGGGTCTGGCGCCTCCGGCATCGCCAACTGATGATCCAGGCCCGATTCAGCAACCTGAAACGACATCGAGCCGGTCAGGATTTCCTTGCCATCCTGCCGGGCTATTACCCGCCGCACCGCAAAAGTGCCGCCATCACGGACCCGCTGCACCTCGTAATCAATCGGCATGCTGTGGTTGCCAGGACGCAGGAAATAAGCATGCAGTGAGTGGCACAAACGATTCTCCACCGTGCGACTGGCCGCCATCAGCGCCTGTCCCAGCACCTGACCGCCAAACACATGGGGAAAACCCAGGTCTTCGCTCTCACCCTGAAAATGATCATCACCGATGGGGGATAAATCCAGCAACTCCACCAGCTTTCGGGTTACTTCACGCATGCCTGCTCCTGTCGTTTGTTAGCTCACGAACGGGTTTTCTACCCCAGACAGGACAATTTGGCAACGACTACTGGTAAAGAAAGCGGAGAATCGGGGCCGTCTGGCCCCGAAGGCGAGCTACATCAATCCTGATGGATGGGCGGGACTTCTTTCGCCAGAGTCTGTTTTTCAACCGCAAAACGACCTGTCACGGCAAAGCCAAGCGTTTCACCTGCTGACGAGATGAACAGTGCTTTGACGTCGGAGCCCTCCTGTTCGACTTGCCAGCTGCCCTCGGCACCGGCCGGCGGTGGGCAAACTGCGGTCGGGCAGCAAGGTGTCTTGATCATGATCGGCATAGTGCCGTAGCGAACTTCTGTGCGCTCGCCTACCAAGGTTTTTGCCAACGCCCGGGCACACGCCATTAACGGCAATACGTAGAGCAACACCTGGCCATCCACCTCGGCACAATCGCCCAAGGCATAAACATCTGCGGCCGAAGTCTCCAAGGCACGGTTAACTTTGATGCCTTTGCCGGCATCAATACCCGCTGCCTTGGCAAGCTCCGTGCGCGGGCGTAGACCTACGGCTGAAACAACAAGGTCTGCCTCCAGCGTTTCGCCATTGGCAAGCGTCAGGCGGACCCCGGCGGCGCTGTTGTCTACCCGGTCCACGACCGTGCCCAAGTGAAACCGCACTCCCAACTCGGTCAGTTCGTGCTGCACAGCATGGGCGGCGGGTTCCAGCAAAAGGCTGGGCATCACGGCGGCATCCGGTGCGATCACGTCCACCTCATAGCCGCCATTACGCAGGTCGTTGGCAAACTCACAACCGATCAGACCAGCCCCCATAATGGCGACCCGCTTGCCGCCCTCCAGAGCCTTCCGGAAGGCCCGGTAGTCCATCAGATCATTGATGGAGTGAACACGCTCCAGACCATCCCCGGCCAGCGCAAGTCGAATCACATCCGCGCCCCAGGCCAGCACCAGCTTGCTGTAGCCCAACCGCTGATCACCCAGCACCAGTTCGTGGCGGTCGGCATCGATGCCAGTCACCGTTGTGAAGCTCCGTACCTCAACACCAAGTTGCTCGGCCATGGCGTCGGTGTTGGCCTGCGCCAGCCCCTCGGCGTCCTTGGCCTTGGTAAATCCGGTCGACAACATCGGCTTGGAATAGCTCACGCCGTCGTCCGCCGTCACCATCACGATCGGGATATCCTTGTCCAGCTTGCGGAACTCTCTTACCAGTGAGTACCCGGACAAGCCGGTACCCACAATCACAATCGGTGCCTGGTCGATCATCATCGTGCTCCGTTATCAGCTGATTTCGATCATCTCGAAGTCTTCTTTGCCAACGCCACAGTCCGGGCACACCCAATCTTCAGGCACGTCATCCCAGGTGGTTCCCGGCTCAATGCCGTCTTCCGGCCAGCCCTCGGCTTCGTCGTAAATCAAACCACAAACTACACACTGCCACTTCTTCATACTTGCTCTCCGATAAGTGTTGGTCGAATATTATTGTCTGACAATACAACAATCAAGCTTTGCTTTCAGAAATAGAAACTGCGCGACCAGTCCAAACGCTTTAAACAGCGGGCATAATACCTGCCACCTCGCCGTTGACCAATGCCATCATGGACGGGCAAGCCACGGGTTTTGTGCCAATAGCCATAATTACAGATGCATAGGTTGCCATACGCCCCTCCCTTCGGTGCGCCCTATTCGGTATAATAGGCCGCTTTACGACAGGATCCGAACCGTTATGACCGATACCGTCGCCGAAATGAACCAGGTCATGGCCGAAGCCGACTGCCTGGTGAGTGAACCGCAGGTAAGCTCAGCCATCGACTCGCTGGCGCACGCCATTACCGATCGCCTCAAAGACTGCAACCCTCTCCTGTTTTGCGTCATGAACGGCGGCCTCATCCTGACCGGCCAACTGTTGACCCGGCTCAAATTTCCAGTGCAGGCCGAGTATCTGCATGCCACACGCTATCGTCAGGAAACCACCGGCGGCATTCTGGAGTGGAAGCTTCAACCCGAGGCGGACATGAAAGATCGTACCGTCTTGATCGTCGACGACATCCTCGATGAAGGTACGACACTCTGCGCCATTGCGGATTACTGCCTCGCCCACGGTGCCCGCGAAGTGCTGACCGCTGTGCTGGTCGACAAGGATCACGGCCGAAAGGCCCGGCCGGGTCTGAAAGCGGATTTCACCGGTCTTTACGTGGAAGATCGCTTCCTGTTCGGTTATGGCATGGACTACAAAGGCTACTGGCGCAACGCCCCCGGGATCTATGCCGTCAAAGGACTGTGACCGGAATCAGGATCTGACCATACCAGTCACGCACTGGTATCGCTCCCTGAGCGCCGCCGGGTTATACAATCCCGAGGTGCATGGCGCGGCCCGTTACTGGCTGCAGGTGGAAGGATCATTTACCCGCGCACTGCAGCAGCAGTGCCGGCACCGCTTTCATGTCGAGGTATGCACCGAAGGCTTTGGTGTGCCGTCAGCGGAGGAAGCCAGGCGACTCGGCCTGGCAGCCCGGCAACGGGCGTGGATCCGGGAGGTCCGATTGTGCGGCGATAGCCAACCCTGGGTGCTTGCCAGAACCATCATCCCGCAGGCCTGCCTCGAAGGTAAAGGGCGTCGACTCCGCAACCTTGGCAACAAACCCCTGGGCGCTTACCTGTTCAGCAGCCCGGACTGGTTGCGCGGCCCACTGGAAACCGGCTTGTGTCAAACCACCCGGCCCCAGCAACCGCAACTGGCGCGCCGCTCGTTGTTCCATCGCGGCAAAGACGCCCTGATGGTCGGCGAATATCTGCTGCCAGCTCTCTACCACAACAAACACCGGCTTTAATCCTCACCACCACGCTGGCTATAATCTGCCCTGCCCCACGCACTCATCAACGGATGATCCGAGCCATGCTGCAAAACGCTTTGCCAGAACACGTCCAGATCCGCCTGACTGACTACGCAAAACTGCTGCGAATCGATCGGCCTATCGGCACTCTGCTGCTGCTGTGGCCAACCTGGTGGGCGCTCTGGCTGGCTGGTGAGGGCAGCCCATCTATTGCCAACATCGTGATCTTCACCCTCGGCGTGTTCTTCATGCGAGCGGCCGGCTGCGCCATCAACGACTTTGCCGACCGAGACCTGGATCGACACGTCAAACGCACCCAGGATCGTCCGCTGACGACGGGCCGCATCAAGGCCTGGGAAGCTCTGGCCCTGTTTAGCGGCCTGTGCCTGGTGTCGTTTCTGATGGTACTGCTGTTCACCAATCCGCTCACCCTGTACCTGTCGTTTGGTGGTGCCCTGCTGGCATTTATCTACCCGTTCATGAAGCGACACACCCATCTGCCACAGCTGTTCCTGGGCGCAGCCTTTTCCTGGGCCATACCCATGGCCTGGGCAGCCGAAGCCAATGCACTTACCCAGCTGACCTGGCTGCTGTTTACCGCCAACGTACTCTGGACCGTGGCCTACGACACCCTCTATGCGATGGTTGACCGGGATGACGACGTCAAGATCGGCATCAAATCGACGGCCGTTCTGTTTGGTGAAGCCGATCGCGCCATCATTGGCGGGCTGCAAGCCATGGTCGTTGTGATTCTGATTATGGTCGGCGACCAGGCCGAGCTGGGCAGTTTCTATTACCTGGGCGTTGCGACTATGGCGACGCTTTTTGTATACCAGCAGTATCTGGCCAGGGAACGCTCCCGGGAGGGCTGCTTCAAAGCCTTCCTCAACAATAACTGGGCGGGCTTTTCGGTTTTCGCCGGGCTGATACTGGATCTGATGATCTGACGCCCAGACCCACGCCTTATGTCATATACTTGTAACAAAGACACGCTGTAATGGACCGGCAACAATAATCGGGGAGCAACACTGGGGCTCCTGGGGTCTGACACAGGTTAATGCTCATGACTGGAAAAACTGTCCTGATCGTCGATGACGAAGCGGCCATTCGCGAAATGATCGCGGTCGCTCTCGAAATGGCGGACTACGACTATATTGAGGCAGCGGATGCCCGCGAAGCCCATGCCCTGATTGTCGATAAACAACCGGATCTGATTCTGCTCGACTGGATGCTGCCAGGCACCAGTGGTGTAGAACTGGCCCGCCGCCTTAAGAAAGAAGAGGCCACCGCAGACATCCCCATCATCATGCTCACCGCGAAAGTGGAAGAAGACAACAAGATCCAGGGTCTTGAAGCGGGAGCGGATGATTACATCACCAAACCGTTCAGCCCGAGAGAGCTGGTCGCTCGCCTCAAGGCGGTGCTTCGTCGTGCCACGCCACCGGGCGTTGACAGCCCCATTGAAGTCGATGGCCTGACTCTGGATCCCATCGGTCATCGTGTTACCTCAGCCGAGGGCGCTCTGACCATGGGCCCGACAGAATACCGCCTGCTGCAGTTCTTCATGACCCATCAGGAGCGGGTGTACACTCGCTCACAATTGCTGGACCAGGTCTGGGGCGGCAATGTCTATGTCGAAGAACGTACGGTGGATGTGCATATTCGGCGATTGCGCAAGGCACTTGGCGACAAGTACGATCACCTGATCCAGACTGTCCGGGGTACCGGATACCGGTTTTCAACAAGGGCCGCCTGAGCCTTTCCGGCCACAACGCATCAGCGCCGGACACACAACAAGGCAGTATTTGATGCAACACAACTGGTCACGTTATCTTCGCCTGATTCTTGTTGGCCTGGCGGGCACCACCCTGGTCGGCTTGTTTTTCGGCCAACCACTGCTGGGCCTGTTGCTCGGCCTGGCGATCTACCTGTGGTGGACTCTGGTACAGGCACGACGGCTGCATCAATGGCTGGCAAACCCAAGCGCGCCGGACGAACCTCCGCAAAGTGTCGGGCTTTGGGGTGACATCTTCGACAATTTGCACAAGGTACACCGGGCTCAGCTGCTGACCCAAGATCGCCTGCGTGCGCAAATTAACCGCGTGCAGGAATCCACCAATGCCATGCGTGATGGCGTAATCATGACCGATGCCCGAGGGGCGATGGAGTGGTGGAACGGCTCGGCGGAATACCTGTTGGGATTCAAAACTGACAAAGATCGGGGCCAATACATCCACAACCTGATCCGCACACCCGCCTTCAAAGCCTACTTTGATGCTCGCGATTACCGGGATCCGCTGGATATAAATTCGCCCACCAAACCGCACATTCATCTGCAGATTCAAATCAGCCTGTTCGGCGATGATGACCGCCTGATCGTGGCCAAAGATGTCACCCGCCTGTACCAACTGGAGCAGATGCGCAGAGATTTTGTCGGCAACGTGTCGCACGAAATGCGAACACCGCTGACCGTGATCAGTGGTTACCTGGAAACGCTGGTCGATCACGCGGATGAACTGCCCCCCAAATGGCGACGAGCCATCAACACCATGGCGGCCCAGTCGTCGCGGATGGAGGCACTGATTACCGATCTGATATTGCTATCCAAGATCGAGACCGGTGAACACACCCTGGACGACTCACTGACCGATGTGGATGCTCTATTAACCCAGATTTGCCACGACGCACGAGCGCTCAGCGGCGACAAAATGCATCAGATCACAGTGCAGGTGAACGATCAGCGGCTGCTGAAAGGCGATGAAAGCCAGCTCCGAAGCGCCTTCTCAAACCTGATTTTCAACGCGGTGAAATACACCACGGCCAACGGCAGCATTAACGTCTCCTGGAGCACCAATCGGGACGGCGCTCACCTGTCGGTCAAAGACAGCGGCATTGGCATCGATCCGATCCACATCCCCCGACTGACTGAGCGCTTTTACCGGGCCGATCCAAGCCGCCATCAAGACACCGGTGGCACCGGGCTGGGCCTGGCCATCGTCAAACACGTATTACTCAATCACGACGGGAATCTGGAAATCAAAAGCAGGATCGGAGAAGGCAGCGAATTTATCTGCCACTTCCCCCGGGAACGCCTGGCCGAGCGAATACCGGAAACATCCGGCCACTGATCAATGGTGTCCAGGGTCAGCGACCGCCAGCCCGAAACCGAGCCACAAAGCGGGACAGGTCTTCCAGCTTCTTTGGGTCTTCGTCAACGAACCGGATCGTCACACTGACAAAATCGGTGTCCTGGCGCTTATCAACCGCCTGCAACTGATGCACATAACCGTTCAGCCGTGCCATCTGGCCGTCACCAACCTCGATGTCGACCACGGCCTGATCAAGAATGCCCGGGAACATTTGGTCGCGCTTGGCAATGACCCGCACCTCGGTCAGATTGATGTCTTTCACCACTGATTTGAGCGTACTGTCGGAAAACCTTACAGATGCAAGACTCATGGAACCGCGCGCTGCCAGCTTGGCAGCGGCCGGGGCACGGTTCGACGTCGCGAGCAGCGGATTATCTGCCTCCGGTGCCCGGGAAGGCGAATCTGGCCGGGCTTCCGGGCCATCGCGTTTCTGAGTCAGCAGCGTGGCAGACTCCTTGAATGCGTCTGCCGGGCCATCCATCGACTTGCCACCCCGATCCATTGCATCTTTCAGCCGGCGCCCCATCACTTTGATGATTTTTTTGCTCAGGCCCTCAGGACTGAACGGCTTGCCGAGATACTCCGAAACCCCTTCCTTGACGGCCTCAATAACATGGTCCTTATCGCCCCGGCTGGTGATCATGATAAACGGCACTTTTTCGTACTGCGGCTGCTGCCGCATCCACTGCAACAACTCAAGTCCGGACATCTCCGGCATTTCCCAGTCGCAAAGCACAAGATCAAAACTATTGCGCGACATCAGAGACTGCGCCCGGCGCCCATTCTGGGCATCGGTCGTCTCAATCACCGGGAAACGCTGGCGCACCGTTCGTTTGACCAGATCCCTAACAAAGCTGGCATCATCCACCACCAGCGCTTTCAACGTTGCCATAACTACATCCACTCCGGGCTTGCCTGCATCCGACAACTATAGAACATCCCTGCCCAACCGTGACCCACCCACAACAAAAAGACGACAAACGCGACACATCACACCCGGCATTAAAGAATTGTCACCCATCACGCCTAAATGCAGTGTTTTCCCATGCTTGAAACAGGCTACCATGGCTCTAAACAAAGCTATTCAATGTCTCGCGAGGTTTCCTGTGGCTCATCTGACGACCCGGTTAATTATCCGACGCACCCTGGCGGCGGTATCACTGAGCACCCTGGCCATAAGCGCCCAAGCCCAGAGTGTGCCGACCATGACGGACGCCGAATTCAACGAGTGCAAACAAACCCTCGAAGCCACCGCCCTCAGCGCGGGTGTCAGTGAAGGCACCACACAATCGGTAATGGCAGACGTCACTTACCTGGAGCGGGTAATCGAGTTGGACCGCAGACAACCGGAGTTCACTACGACTTTTGCCGATTATTTCAATCGCCGGGTGAATGAGGCCCGTATAAGCAAAGGCCGGGAATTGCTCGAAACCCACCGCGAATTGCTCAACCGGGTCACTCGCGAAACCGGCGTGCCAGCTCCGTACCTGGTCTCTTTCTGGGGCCTTGAAACCAACTTTGGCAGCTACTTCGGCAAGATGTCGGTACCCAGTTCTCTGGCCACCCTGGCTTGTGACCCCCGCCGCAGTACCTTCTTTACCGAACAGTTCGTGGCCGCCCTGAAGATCATCGACGAGGGCGCAATTCCGGCGGAACAGATGGAGGGCTCATGGGCCGGTGCCATGGGCCATGTCCAGTTTATGCCCACGGTGTTCCTGCAACATGCGGTGGATGCCGATGGCGATGGTCGACGAGATCTCTGGAACAGTTTGCCGGATGCCATGATGTCCGCTGGCCGCTTTCTCCAATCCATGGGCTGGGACGGCGACTATCGTTGGGGCCGGGAAGTGCTGCTACCTGAAAACTTCGATTTCGGCCTGACCGATGGCCGCCGCCTGCCGCTGGACGAATGGCGCGACCTGGGTATCACCGATGCCTTTGGTAATCCGCTGGCCCAGGAGCCCATTGAAGCCGCCTTGGTGGTACCCAGCGGCCATAGAGGCCCAGCGTTTCTGGTTTACAGCAACTTCCGGGTGATCATGGGCTGGAACCGCTCAGAGTTCTACGCGGTGTCTGTGGGCCATCTGGCGGACCGGATTGCCGGCGCCGGAGGACTGCAAACTCCGCCTCCGGAAGATCAGCCTACCCTGTCCCGCGATCAGGTTATTCAGCTGCAGGAAAGCCTGAACAGCAAAGGCTACGACAGTGGCAAGCCTGATGGAATCATGGGTTCCAACACCCGAAAAGCTATTCGAGCCTTTCAGAAAGCCGAAGGGTTGATTGCCGATGGTATGCCCTCGAAGTCCCTGCTTGAAGAACTTGGGCTTCACCTTGAGAGCTGACGGCTAACCTGTCAGTTTTTTTTACATTTGCAACAAAATCACCCTGTAGATTACTGAAAAATAAGCATATAAAACCTGGCATGGATCTAGCTTGATCAATATCACGAGCCCCAATCAATTCCGGGGAAGACAGATCCAACAGGTAACAGGGTATAGACTATGAATAATCTTATGAAAGGACTCGTTGCCAGCACGGCCATGGGCTTTGCCGGCACTGCCGCAGCATTTCCAGTGGACCTGGAATCGGTAAGCGGGGCTTGGGGGGCACCAACCAATGGCAGCAATATCCAGGGTGTTGGCACCAGTGAGCTTCGCTGGGGTACCGGAGAAGAAACCTGCTCTGGAAAGCTGTGGTGGACAACCTGTTCAAATGGCCCGCAGAGTGGTTATGGCTTCCAGGGGCCTGCCAACTTGCCGGAGACCATCACATCCGATGACGCGTTTGTTCTTGGTGTTTTTACCCACTTCAACAACCCGATCACCGGAAGTGCCATTACCGGCGTCAGCCTAGATGTGTTTGCAACCTTCTCAACAACGCCGGTGGACAGCAACGTAACAGGCCCCTACACGTTCGAGTTTCTGCATAATGAAACCCCGAACGAAGTCTGCGGCCCATTATCCTGGCTGTTTGGCTGCTCGGCTCAAGACGTCGATGACATCGTTCGGCTCGACAATATGATCGAAAGTTCAGAGTTCCAGTTCGGCTCAAACATCTATTCTCTGTCCCTGCTTGGTTTTGAGGGTGGTGCGGATTACGTGACTACGTCGGAAGGCCAGGCCACATCGGTCAACCTCCTGGCCAAGCTCAACGTTCGCTCGGTCCCGGAACCCGGCACTCTGGCCCTGCTTGGCCTCGGCCTGGCCGGTCTAGGCCTGACCCGTCGTCGCAAAGCCTGATCGTAACCTGCACTGGCGACCGCCCGGTCGTCAGTGCTTTTCTCCCTCCCCCTCGTGATCTGATTGCCGAATCCAAGCATAATATCTGACACATCACTCAGATACGGTTTCGGAGATCCATGGATTCCATCACTCAGGCTGCTCTTGGCGCGTCCATTGCCGGGGCCATCGCCGGCAAAACGCTGGGCAGATCCGCATTACTCACCGGTGCGCTCATCGGCACCCTGCCCGATCTCGACGTGGTCATCGACTACGGCACCGCCGTGGCCAACTTCACCCAACATCGCGGTTTCAGCCACTCCCTGTTTGTTCTTGTGCCCTTGTCATTCCTGCTGGCGTGGGGGCTTTGCCGCTGGAAACCTGCCATTTCCTATCAGCGCTGGCTGGCACTGGTCGGGTTGATACTGGTCACCCACCCCTTGCTGGATGCCTTTACCACCTATGGCACTCAACTGTTCTGGCCCTTGGGCAGCCCCGTGGCGCTCAACAGTATTTTCATTATTGACCCGCTGTATACCTTGCCCTTACTGATCGGCTGCCTGGCGTTCCTGATTCGCCCACCCGCCTTGAAAGCGGTCGCGGCCGGGCTGATGTTATCGAGCCTGTATCTGGGCTGGAGCCTGGTAGCCCAACAGATGATCATTGAAAGAGTACGCCCGGCACTGGCGGAGGCGGGCATGACGCAGGCTTCGCTCATGGTTCAGCCCATGCCCTTCAACACCGTGTTGTGGCGGGCTACCGCGATCAATGAGGACTCCAGAGTCGAAATCGTTACCGGCTTTCTGGATAACAGCGACCAATTGAACCTGGAGTACTTTGCCCGCAATCCGGACATTGCCCAGTCTGTTGCCATGCTGCCGGAGGTTCGCCGTCTTGAATGGTTCACCAAGGGCTTTTTGCACTATGAGCAGACTGGCGGTCAGATCACCGCGACCGACATTCGTCTGGGTATTCCCGGGGCTCACCCCTTTACGTTCATCGTGGCCGAGACCACGGATGGCGACATACTGGAAGTGACAAGCAGCCAGAAGCCCAGACCTGCAATCAACCGAGACGCCCTTCCGCTGCTCTGGTCGCGACTGACCGGCGACGCTCCGGTGCTGTGCCTGGCCACGCTCTCGATTCCGGAACAGGGAAAAGCCTGCTGATGCGCCTGGACCAGCGTATCGCCACCAGTTCGGATCTCTCCCGCAAGGATGCGCGGCGAGCCGTCATCAGTGGCCGGGTATCGGTGAACGGCACGCACTGTAAAAGCGCCAGCACCCACGTTCACGAGCAGGATCAGGTCATGCTGGACGATCGGCTGCTGACTCTGCCCGGCGATCTGTATCTGATGATGAACAAACCTGCCGGGGTGATCAGTGCAACCACCGACAGCAGCCAGCCGACGGCGCTGGACCTGCTCCCCGCAAACCTTGCCAGGCACGTCCATATCGCTGGTCGGCTCGACAAAGACACGACAGGCCTGCTGTTACTGACCAGCGATGGCCAGTGGTCGCATCTGGTCACATCGCCTCGCAGGGATTGCGTCAAAACCTATCGGGTAACCCTGGCAGAACCATTGCCAGACGAGGCCTTCGTGATGCTCGAGCAAGGTGTACAACTGCACGGCGAGGACAAGCCAACCCAACCGGCTCATGTGCTGGTTCACTCTGAAACCACGATTGAGCTAACCATACGGGAAGGACGCTACCATCAGGTTAAAAGGATGCTGGCAGCGGTGGGTAATCATGTAAAGGCTCTGCACCGCTTGAGCATTGGCGCCATTACACTGGATGACACACTGGCGCCAGGCCAGTATCGCGCGCTGACGGTAGATGAAATCAGCGCCATCCGCGAGCGGGGTTAATCCTGCCCGGCAATGCGCTCAAACTTCTGGGCTTCCAGATTTTTGCGCACCGCACCCGCCTCGAACACTTCACCGTTCATCGCGATATAAACGCCCGGCGGGAGCAGCTGAGCCGCCGCCCAGGCAAAACCGATGTTAAAGGTGGCGTCGCTCCGTCGCATTCGGGCCGGTTGCATTGCGCCGGTCAGAACAATGGTGCGATCGCTCAATGGTTTCAGGACCTGCGCAGTCTGGGCCATGGTGTCGGTGCCATGAGTAATCACAATCCTGGCAGCATCCGAAGCCTCAACCGCCGCGAGGATGCTTGCACGGTCATCGTCGGTCAGCTCCAGGCTGTCTTTACGCATCAACTCCCGGATCTCATAACCATCCTGGATATTGGCTTCCCGGAGCAGCTCCGGCAGCAGGCTGTCGCCGATCTCAAACGTACTGTTGGCGTCAAAATACACCTTGTCGATAGTGCCACCGGTGGTCATTATCTGAATCATGAGTGCCAACATCCTCTCTATTGTGTGGCGCGAGCCGTCTGGCTCCGTTCCGCCGCCACCCAGGCAGCATTTTTTTCTTGCTCATAACGTTTTGCGGCCGCCGCTACTGAGCCCGGCTCTCCCGTCGCCAGCCAACGTTTGATACGCCCTGCATCACCCATTGGAGAACGGGTGCCCAACGAATCCAGCAAAACGGTAATCACCGGCTTTTCATCCATGTCGGACACCATGATCAGACAGCGTCCGGCATCAGACAGATAACCCGTCTTGCTCAAGCCAACGCCCCAGCTTTCACGGTGCACCAGCGCATTGGTATTGCCAAACGACAGGCTGTACCTGGGCCCTCTGAACTGAGCCCGGTAATAACCAGTCGTTGAGAATTCACCGATAACCGGATGGGCCATGGCCGCATTGGCCAGACGGACCAGATCGGCGGCGCTGGAGACGTTTTCAATGGAAAGCCCGGTGGGGTCAACAAATCGGGTATTGTTCATACCAAGCGAACGTGCTTTCGCGTTCATGGCGACAACAAAACCGTCGAAGCCCACGGGAAAGCTTCTCGCAAGCGTGTAAGCGGCAAAGTTTTCGGAAGACATCAGGGCAATGCGCAGTACGTCCCTGCGCTGCAGCTGGGAGCCCACCCGGATTCGGGTCCAGGCATTAGCGGCAGCCGGTAAGTGACGCTCTTCAAAGGTCAACCACTCTGACATATCAAGGCCGGATTCAACCACCACCAGGGCCGTCATCAGCTTGGTGATCGACGCTATCGGTACCGGTCGTTCAGCGTTTTTACCAAACAGCAGTGTGTCGCCACCGGCGATGGCGGCCGCTGCGTTTACCGACGCAAGTGCGGGTCGATCAGCGACGGCGCCATAGCTACCGGTCGCGACAAGGGATAACACAACAGTCAGCAACAATGGTGAAATAAAAAATTGCTTGATCAACAACATACTGCTTGAACACTCCTGAGCCGAATCCTGAAACACCGTTTACGGCCATTACTATACCAGTGCCTATCAACAGGTGTGCAGGTCTCATTTTAATCGACCGTTTAAAACAGGAAATGCAAAAAAATTAAAAATAGGATAAAATTTCATTAAATTCATAATGTTACATATCGTTAACGGTTGTAAGTTCTCGTAAATTCCGGCCTTGATGATTGTCAGGATGTTCAACGAATGGATTCCGAGCCAGCAAGCCAAACAGGCAGCCTATCGCTGACCAAGCCAGCCTCCATTCGATGGCTGAATCGCTGGACGCCATTTATTATTCTGCTGCTCGCGGCTGGGTACGGCTTGACCGCCGCCCTACTGACGCCCTCTCCCACTCAACCAGAACGCATACCATCGGCCAACAATACTCATGCGCCGACGATTGAGTTAAATTCCGAAACCCGATATCTGCTGGCGCCATTGGCCAATGTCCTCGAACATGGGCACAACAGGCTCTGGCGCCCGCTTTCGAACGACCGTGCAGGTATTGGCTACCCCAATCAGCCCGCCACGTTTCGGTTTGAGTTAACGACCTCAGGCACAGAACCGGTTGCCAGTCAGGTGGTGGTGGCTGCGCCCTACCTGGACCATCTGGAACCGGCCCTGATTCACCCTGACGGGACTGTCGAGAGATTACCGGTGATGGGCGACCTGTACCCATTCGATATTCGGCAAGTCGCCCTGCCCCAATGGATCTGGCCAGTGACTCTCCAGCCAGGGACAACCACCCTGCTGGTCGAAGTACGTAACAGCGGACCGGTTATGTTACCGCTATCGGTGGCAGACGGTCACCAGGTGATCAGCGAGGGCACGTTTACCGTCGCCTGGAAATCCTTCGTGACAGGCTTGCTGGCTTTTGCCCTGCTGTTCAATCTGAGCATCGTCGCGAAACTGAAACGGCCGGGGCTCGCCTGGCTCAGCGTTCTTACCATCGGTGTCATCTATAGTCAGTTAGTTCTGGATGGCTTGGGGCAATGGTTGCTCTGGCCAAACCTTCCGGAGCTCAACTCCCTGCTTTCAGTGAGCCTGCCGCTATGTCTGATTGCTTTGTGCGAGTTTACCCCACACTTTATGGCGGTCAGCAAACCGGTCGCCATCGCGCTGCGGGGATTCAGCGTCGCCGCCGGCGTGCATCTGATTGCGTCGCCGTTAGCGATACCCATACTAGGTCAAGACGTGTTTCTGGTGATCAGTGCTGCCGGCGGAGCCTTCGTTTTTGTTCTGGCATTCAGCCAGTTGCGCCGCCAGCCCTATGCCCGCTATTTTGCACTGTCCGTGCTGACCATTCTGATTGGTTCCATCATTACCTCACTTCGAACCACCGGCTGGCTGCCGATCACACCGTTTACAGACTCAGCCTTCTTTCTGGGCGCGGCCGCAGGCTCACTGATCCTGACCAGTGGTGTCGGGCGCCTGCTGCTGGAGGAGCGTAAGCGGCGTCTGAGCTCAGATGTTCTGGCGCGGGAAGAACAAAGGCTGCGAGCTCGTATTGAGCAGGACTATGACCGGGTTCTGAAAACTCATAGGGTTACCGGAAAAACCAATCGCCCCATGCTTGAGGAAACCTTGGCCAGCATCGACAGCCAGAAAACACCTTACCTGCTTTGCCTGGCCAGACTGGCACGCTTTAACGAACTGGAACAGGCTCTGGGCTACCGGGCCGCAGAGGATCTGCTCAAGCAGTACCTCCGGCAACTCAACCGCTATCTGAAGCGCACCCTTGGTGACCGGCTGATCATGATCAACGGTTATGGCATCGCAACGCTCGATACGGTAAACCATGCCTTCGCGATGATACGCAGCGACAGTGATCGGGATTGCGAACTGATAGAAACTGTCAGCCAATGGCTGTCAGAAAACTTTCAGGAGGGTCAGTTCTCGTTCTCCTGGGCGGCGTCCGTAGGGGTAGCTTACGCGCCGGATCACGGAACCGATGCCGCCAGCGTTCTCTAAGCTGCAGGCTTTGCTTCCCTGGATGAAACCCGCACTTTGGCGATTTATGACCCGTCGATCGCCGACTGGCAATACCAGCAACAGATTCTGATGCTGGACGTAGAAGGTGCCCTTCGCTCCGGGGAGATGTGGCTGGAATATCAACCCAAAGTGAATATCCGGGATGGCAAAGTTCGCTCAGTCGAGGCGTTGATTCGCTGGCAACACCCACAGTTCGGCCGGATTCCTCCTGATCACTGGATTCCGCTGGCGGAGCAGGTCGGCATCATTCACTCGGTCACACTCTGGGTGCTGGATCAGGCCTGTCAGGATTTCGCGGCACTCAAGGCCCGGCAAGGAGACAGCATTGGGGTAGCCGTCAACATCTCGGCCAAAGACATTGCCCACCCACTGTTTCACGAGGAGGCCGGCGCCATCACCCGGCGGCACGGTGTCAGCCCGGCCTGCGTTATTCTCGAGATCACCGAAACCGCCGCCATGGCGGATCCGGACGTTGCCAGAAACACCATCCGAACGCTGAGCCAGATGGGATTCAGAATTGCCCTGGATGATTTCGGCTCGGGCCACTCATCGCTCGGCAATCTGGCCAGCTTTCCGCTGGACGAATTGAAGATTGACCGCAGCTTTTTAACCGATGTGTTGCTCCACCCCGTCCGCCAGAAAATTCTGAGAGCAGCCCTGGAGCTCGGTGAAGCACTGGATCTTGACGTGGTGGTAGAGGGCGTTGAGGACGAAGCTATTGCACTGTGGCTACAGCAGTTCCCTGGCCTTCATGGCCAGGGTTATTACTGGGGCAGGCCGGAAAGAGCAACCGCGCTGCGGTTAACCGCCAATAATGACTGATCCGCTGCCAATAGTGACCCCACCGCAGGACACGGCGCTGCCCGTAACGGCGGCAGGCTTGCCATTAATCATCACTGTGGCTGAGCCAGCCGCAATAGCGCGGGGATGGGGGGGATGCTTGGGTTTGGAGTGCGGCGCCAAGGGATCGCCAAGGCGTGCGACCGGCCTACCATCAACCAGCACGTCGGGTGAGCCTGCAATAACCGGTGTGGGCGGAAATCCCTGATGATCTGAACCCAGATCACCCAACAGCACGATGGCTTTACTCATAGTCTGATTCCTTTCAGCGCGATTTTAAGTTGATATCCTATAACGAATCGCCGACCAACCCAAGCCGACATGTCCACCTGGCCCCTTCATGGCGCTTCCGAAAAGATGCAGTTACGACTGATCTGCATCAAGAGCGATGGCGCCACAGCGCTCTAAACTTATTTCACACTTACCCATGCCACGGAGGCCGTTTATGTCATCGCCCATAACACCAGGATCCACATCAGCCACCGCTGCTGACGGTGCTGCCTGGCAGCGCTGGCAAAAAGGCTATGGCGTTATCCAGCATTCCGCCGAAACCGGGGGTCGAGTTCAAGCCCTCGCAACCAAACTGGTTGCAGCCGGGCTACAACCCGACCCAGACACTGTTTACCAGAAACTGGCCTACCTTGATCGCCTGACCAGCGCCGGACTGTGGCTCGTGGTCCATATGACCTATTGTAACCGGGTCGACATTTCCGGTGCAGCGCTGTCAGCCCAGGATTTCAAAGCGTCGCCGGAGGGCCACACCGGCGGTGCGCTGAACATGGTACCGGCTTACGCCGCCTACCTGGCGCTGAACAACCTGACCGGCCAAACCCGCAGCTGGCTGATGGGCCAGGGACACTGTGTGGCAGCCGTTGATGCACTAAATGTTCTCACCGGCAACCTGCACCCGGAGCAACGCAGCCGCTATCAGGCAGCGGAAGGTTTATCACGGTTAGCCTCTGATTTTTACAGCTATCGCCAAAATCCCGACGGCACCATGGCCTCGCCCCTGGGCAGCCACGTTAACCCGCACACTGCCGGCGGCATTATGGAGGGTGGTTATCTGGGTTTCGCCGAACTGCAGTATGCTCACATGCCGTTACCCGGCGAATCACTGGTGGCGTTTCTGTCCGATGGCGCCGCTGAAGAGCAGCGCGGCAGTGACTGGATTCCGCGCTGGTGGCGCGCAGAAGACTGCGGCTCGGTGTTACCGATTATGATCGCCAACGGTCGCAGAATAGAACAAAGAACCGAGCTGGGCACCCGCGAGGGGCTGGAGCGCTTCGAAGAGCACCTGCAGGCCCGGGGCTTTGATCCGGTCCGATTTGATGGCCGCGACCCGGCGGCGTTTGTCTGTGCGCTGTTCGACATGGAACAGGCCCTGGAGGCAAACGGCAAAGCCGCCATCAAGCGCGAAACCGTTTACCCTGTGCAGATTCCGTATGGCATAGCGGAAACGGTCAAAGGTTTCGGCTTCTATGGAGCCGGGCAGAACTCGGCCCATAACTTACCACTGCCCGGCAGTCCGCGCATTGATGCCCGGGCGCGCGAGCTGTTCAATGAACACATCGATCCGCTCTGGGTCAGCCCCGAAGAGCTCGAGTGGGCCGTGGCCGCGCTGAACGAGCATCAGCAACAGAGAAGGCCCATTGAACGTGATCACCCTCTGGCGGTGCGTGATCCCCGGGAACCGATCATGCCAAAGCTGCCATGGAGCCAAAGCAAGGCGTCTCCGATGGCCGCCGTGGATGACTTCTTCCGGGCCCTGGTGGCCAGCAATCCTGATCTTCGGCCACGGGTCGGCAATCCGGATGAACTGTCCAGCAATCGCCTGACCGGCGTTCTGAAAGACCTTAAACACCGGGTCAACGATCCGGAAAGCGATGACGAATCCATCCACGGGCATATCATCACCGCACTCAATGAGGAGGCGGTGGTATCGGCCTGCCTGGCCAACAAGGCCGGGCTAAACCTGGTTGCCAGCTACGAAGCCTTCTGCGTGAAGATGCTCGGAGCCGTCCGTCAGGAACTGATCTTCGCCCGGCACCAGAAGGAAGTGGGCCGCCCGGCTCGTTGGCTAGGGTTCCCGGTCATCGCCACCTCCCATACCTGGGAGAACGGCAAGAACGAACAATCCCATCAGGACACCACTTTCTGTGAAGCCATGCTGGGCGAAATGAGTGATGTCTCCCGGGTCTTGTTCCCTGCCGATTACAACAGCGCCCTGGCCGTGCTGCCTTCAGTATTCCGTGAGCGCGGCAGGATCAGTTGCATGGTGATTCCGAAACGGGAGCGCCCCTGCGTGTTCAATTCGACGGAGGCAGATACACTGGCAAAGCATGGCAGCCTGGTGGTCGATGAAGACACCTCGGCCGGCACCGAGCCCGTGCTGATCATTGCCAACGGTGCCTATCAGCTTTCTGAGGCAATTCGTGCCTGCGAGCGCCTGCGTGAAACCCGCACACCATTCCGACTGGTCTATGTGCAAGAACCTGGCCGTTTGCGCCAGCCTCGGGATCCGTTTGAGGCCGAAGCCTGCCTGACCGAGTTTGAACAGGAACGGCTGTTTCCGCATCGTATGCGTCGGCGGGTTGCATTAACTCACATGCGCCCGGAAGTCTTTCGTGGACATATTCACACACTGTTTCCCCAACCACTTCATACCCGGGTGCTCGGCTACATCAACCGGGGCGGTACACTGAACGAGGCCGGCATGCTGTTTGCCAACCAATGCTCCTGGGCACACGCCCTGGCTGCCTGTGCCGACGTCATGGACAAGCCGCCCGGCGAATGGTTGTCCAGCGCCGAACTGGCCGCTGTTGAGGGTCGGGGAGACCCTTCTGTGATTACCCGCGGGCTGGCCTGAGGATTCGCCTGCGTATAGCGGTTTCAAGCTCCAGCAACAACAGCACGGCAATGCCTGCCAGAGTCGCAAAGCCCAAAGACTCAACAGTCAGGGCACCGGTACCAAAGGTCGTCTGGAACCAGGGCGCGTAGGTGAACAGCAACTGAAGGCCAATCACCGCACTAACCGCCAACAGCACAATCGGTGTTCCCAGCACGCCTCTCAGCGTGATGGAGGGAGTATCGAGGTAGCGCACCGCAAACAGGTAGAACACCTCCATGGCAACGAGGGTGTTCACCGCCAGGGTGCTTGCCACCGCGGTATCATCGTACCGGTGCATGGCCCAGAACCAGGCGCCGAAAATTCCGATCAGGAACAGCAGCGATACGAACGCCACCCGCCAGACCACGAAACCCTGAAGCAAGGATTCGTCTTTTGGCCGTGGCGGCTGTTTCATCACCCCCGGTTCGGGCGGCTCGAACGCCAGAGTCATCGCCAAAACCACTGAGCTGACCATATTGACCCAGAGAATCTGCAACGCAGAGATGGGCAACGTCAGCCCCAACAAAAGTGCGGTGACCAGACTGACCGATTCGCCACCGTTGATCGGCAGCAGAAAGGCAATGGCCTTGCGCAGATTGGCATAAACAGTTCGACCTTCGCGAACGGCGGCGGCGATACTGGCAAAGTTATCATCCAGCAGCACCACCGACGACGCCTCGCGGGCGGCCTCAGAGCCTTTCACACCCATAGCAATGCCCACATCGGCACGCTTCAGGGCCGGGGCATCGTTTACACCATCACCGGTCATGGCCACTACACCGTGTAACGCCTGCAGCGCTTGCACCAGTCGCAGCTTGTGCTCTGGACTGGTGCGGGCGAACACATCCACTTCTCCCGCCAGCGCCGCGAGCTGGTCATCGGTCAGATCGTCCAGCTCCTTACCGGTCAGTACTCGTTCACTATTCCGCAAACCCAGTTTGCGAGCGATCGCGCCCGCCGTCAGGGCATGATCCCCGGTGATCATCTTCACCCGGATACCGGCATTATGGCAGTCTTCGATGGCCCGAATGGCCTCCTGCCGGGGTGGGTCCAGTAACCCCACCACACCCAGCAGCTCGGCTCCCTGCTCAAGGTCCTCAACCACCAGTGAGCCCGCCCCCGAAGCCATGGGTCTTCGGGCAATCGCCAGAACACGCAAGCCTTCTGACGCCATTTCGGTAATCGTCGCCTCCCACGCCCGATGATCCAGGGCCACGGTATCCCCTGTCGCGGTGACCTCCAGCTGACACATATCCAGAATGCGTTCTGGCGCCCCCTTTAAATAGGCGACTTCGTGGCCATGGTGGTCGTGGTGAAGCGTCGCCATAAAACGAATACGCGTATCGAAAGGGATCTCGTCAATCCGGGGCCACTCACCGCTGCTGGCCTCCACGTCGAATTCAGCCTTACGGGCAAACACTTTCAGTGCCGCCTCCATGGGGTCACCGTGAATCACTGGCTGCCCCTCCCGATCACTGATGCTGGCATCGTTGCACAGCGCCGCCGCTCTGGCCATTTCCGACAGCAACACAGAGTCCTCAGCCAGCTGATCCTGCTGGCAAACCGATCCCTCAAAGCTATAGCCTTCGCCAGTAACCTCAAACCGCTGACCACCGGCAACCAGCGCAGTCACCATCATCTCATTACGGGTCAAGGTTCCGGTTTTGTCTGAACAGATCACCGAGACCGCACCCAGTGTTTCGATCACCGGCATCCGACGCACCACGGCTTTACGCTTGGCCATCTGGCGCACACCGATAGCCAGGGTGATGGTCAGGATGGCTGGCAGGCCCTCAGGGATGGCCGCCACCGTCAGGCCCACCACCGCCATGAACAGCTCCCGGAATGCCAGGTCACTGAACGCCAGCCCCCCGAAGAAAATGGCGATGCCGGCCAAAATCACGATAATCGACAGAACACGGGCAAACCGATCCATTTGCTCCAGCAACGGTGTTTTCAGCGTGGTTGTGGTTGCCAGCAACCCGGAAATTCGGCCAATTTCTGAGCCGGCACCCGTGCGAACCACCACCCCCCGGCCCGTGCCCGTGGCCACCATTGTGCCGGAGAAAGCCATGCTGACCTGATCTCCCAGCGCCGAACCCTGATCGACCGACTCGACACCCTTATCAACCGCTTCGGATTCGCCAGTCAGAATCGCTTCTTCAATTTTCAGGTTATGGCATTTTTCCAGGCGAATGTCCGCTGGCACCCGATCACCCGGTTCAAGCAGTACGGTATCTCCCGGCACCAGGCCGGCCGCGTCTACCTGATGCTGCCCATCCTCCCGAACGACACGGGCTTTTGGTGCCAGCATGTGCCGTATTGCTGACAGCGCCTGCTCAGCTTTACCCTCCTGAATAAATCCGACCAGGGTCTGGATCACCACCACCGCCAGAATCACACCCGCGTCCACCCAATGGCCCAGTGCCGCGGTAATCACAACAGCCGTCATCAAGACATAAATAAGAAAATTCCGGAGCTGACGCCCCAGCCTTGCCAGTGGTCCGGACCGGCGGGTTTCCGGCAGTTGGTTAGGGCCATAACTGGCGAGACGTGCAGCCACATCTGCATCGTTAAGCGGGCGGTCTGCCTCGAGCTGCTTACGGGCTTCGGAAGCATCCAAAGCATGCCAAAAAGTGTCAACTGGCGCGGTCGAGCGGTCGGTATTCTGGGACGTCACGGACGAACGGTTGGGCATAGCCTGCTCCCTGCAAACGGATTGCCATCCACTACACAGTAGATTCGAGAAACTGCCAATGCTTCAGATCAATCTGAACACAAGTGGCTCACTGAATCGATGGCCTGATCTTGCCTTTAGCCATCGAGCTGAAAAACCGAGATTCACAAAAAACGGGAGCCTGAGCTCCCGTTCCTATTTCAAGTACCGTCGGGCATCAGCCGCTTATAAACACCGGCCCAACGCCCATATTCCAGAGCAATACTGAGCCGACCCGGGTCGAGACCAGTATTACAAGAGCCACGGTTAGCAGTGCCCCGGCGTACATCACAGCACGATCCTTTTCGATACCCATAACAATGGGCAAGCCATCAAACATTAGCCAGGCACCGTAGCAGGCAGCCGCCAGAAACACGATGGCGTTAAACCACGGCACCGGATACAACAAAGCAAAACCCGCCAGGAACAGCGGAGTGCAAGAGTATGCTGCCAGAGCAATACCGTTGGAAGGAACGTGTTCCTCCTTGGCACCGTAGGTTTTGGCCATCCAGTTAATGGCGTAACCCAAAGCAAACACGCCCACGAGCATTGCGAGATAGGTCAAGACGCTGAGCTGGAAGGCGCTTATTTCGGTCAGTTTGATCAACCGTTCATTGCCGACCGACCAACCAAAATGCGCAGTTGATATGTAGGCACAGATCGGGGCGATCGCGGCCAGAATGACAACGTAAGTTACGTACAACCGGGTTGGATGTTCGTGTTCTTTCTTTATGGATTCCCACTCTTGGTCCGGGTGCGTAAACAGACCAAACGCGTGTGACAGAAGCATAGACCACCCCCTCGTTATTAATCTTATTGGTATGGGTGGATACGGCGCCCAAACAAGTTCGGACTTATCACCGTTCCTGCCCTTTACTATAGTCAAGTTTAGCCAGGTTAACAGAGCAGGCTTATGCTATTTTATCCAACAAGGCTGGCTAGCTGGATCGTTTCGTTCTTAGACATGCAGTCATCGAACCGGTGATGCTGGTCGTAAAAGAAGGGCTATCCAACCCACACACGGAGTGAACAACTTCATGATTTCAACAAAAACAACAGCACGCGCCACCGCGCTGGCCCTCGCCGTTTCTGGAGCCAGCGCACAGGCGGAACTGCAAACAGAACAAATCACCTATGAAGTCGACGGTCAATCGTTCAGTGGTTACCTGGCCTGGGACGATGAACAAAAAGGCAAGCGACCAGGCGTACTGGTGGTACATGAGTGGTGGGGCCATAACTCCTTCGCACGGGAGCAAGCCGAAAAACTGGCGGCATCCGGTTATACCGCCTTTGCCTTGGACATGTACGGTGACGGCAAGCTGGCTGAGCACCCGGATACTGCCCAGGAGTTCATGCAGGAAGCCACCAGTAACTTGGAGCAGGTTAAGGCCCGGTTCCTGAAAGCCAAGGAGATCCTCCAAAGCCACGACAGCGTCAACGCAGACAAAATCGCAGCGCAGGGCTATTGCTTCGGCGGCGCCGTTGTCCTGAACATGGCCCGCATGGGGGTAGAGCTCGATGGGGTTGTAAGTTACCACGGTGCTCTTGGCAGCCCGATTCAGGCCGAGGCTGGCTCAGTCAAAGCCAGGGTTCAAGTCTACACCGGCGGTGCTGATCCGATGGTACCGTCTGAGCAGGTGGCCGGTCTGGTGAGAGAGATGCAGAACGCAGAGGTGGATCTTACGCTGGTCAGCTTCCCCGGTGTGACTCACTCATTCACCAATCCAGGTGCCGATGAGGTTGCCGAGAAATTCGGAATGCCGATTGCCTATGATGAAAGCGCCGCCATGCGCTCCTGGGATGGCACGATCCGTTTTTATCAGGAAATATTTGCGGACTGAGATGCAGCCGCCAGATACGCAAAAAGGCAGCCGAGGCTGCCTTTTTTGATGTTCCTCAACCTGTAAAGGTTACAGAGGAACAACGTTCTCCGCCTGAGGACCTTTCTGGCCCTGAGTAACGGTGAACTCGACCTGCTGGCCTTCGGCCAGAGTCTTGAAACCAGAGCCCTGGATGGCGCTGTAGTGAACGAATACGTCCGGGCCGCCTTCACGAGTGATAAAGCCAAAGCCTTTAGCTTCGTTGAAGAACTTAACAGTACCGGTAGTAGTAGAC